>Ga0138256_10000706_pt1 | contig 36005 bp, 39 predicted proteins | sample KNB2016incub_MG_FD_105486 | JGI IMG/M metagenome (GOLD analysis project Ga0138256, IMG submission 105486) | Active sludge microbial communities from wastewater in Klosterneuburg, Austria - KNB2014incub_MG | ecosystem: Engineered > WWTP > Activated sludge > Unclassified | place: Austria... | reverse complement strand
TGTTGGTATATTGGAAACCAGGAGAAAAGGAACCGTGGTGTCTGGCTACCAATATGCCCGATCGCAAATTGGTTTTACAATGCGATCAGCGTAGAATGTGGATTGAAGAAATGTTTGGCGATTGTAACTACTCAGACCTGTCGTTGCGAGGAGGGCTCTTGCTCGCTTGCCCCGATGTTTTTTCGGGGTCCCGACGCCTGTCCTGAGCCTGTCGAAGGGAAGCAATCTCCCGGCATGGGGAGACTGCTTCAGCAAAACCAAGAGCGCCTCGCAGCGACATGTTCGAGGCTGAGTAGTTACTGGCGATTTGAAAAAACACGGCTTTGATTTGGAATGCGCGATGTTACAAACTTCTGAACATCGATCACGTCTGACCTTGGTGGCAGCCTTTTTGTTTGATTGGCTGATTTCTGCCGGAGCAAAAATTATTCGGATCGGCTTACGGCAGCTCGTAGACAGAAAAGATCGCCGCGATCTAAGCCTGTTTCAAATCGGTTGGCGTTTTATTGACCGACAGTTATTGCGCCTGTTATCCTTTCCTTTATCTGTATGCGCCTATTTAACCCAAGTTGCGACCTGCCAAAGGAAATTGATGCTACAAGCGAGAACAAAGAGAGCGACTTTGATCTCAAATCCTTTGAGCATGTCGGCACATAAACAAAACACTACTATAATCTGGGTGTCCATGAGTTTCCCCTGTTGGTGGTTGGGATACCCCAACTGTACTGAGTCTCATGGACTTTTGTCAATTTCCTTCCCGAGGTAGCAACTTGGGTTATTTATGAAACTGTCGGGTGACTAGAAAATCATTTCACTTTTGCCACACTCGCCAAATGTTCCTCGATGTGCGCGAGATTACGTTCCACCCAGGTTTGCAAAGTAAAACCGCTCCCTAATTCCACGTGACGCGATACGCGCGCCCATGCGGCAGGCGGGAGTTGCCGCAAAAACTCTGCCAGCGATTCGACACTCGCTACGAAACCATCCAACAAACCTGTCAGCGATTCGCTCGCGTTGTAATGTTGAGCGGCATACGCATCCCCGTCAAAATTTTGAAATTCAGGGTTATCCTCCAATGCCGTGCGACGCGCTCGCAAGCCATACGCCTGCGCGTCCACATCACGCGCGTGCGCCGCAACCTGATGCGTGTTCCAGCCGTTTGTTTCCAACGGCGCGAGCGGATCCTTCACCGCGAGACATGCGCTACGGAATTGCCTTGCCGCTGCGAGCAGGCGCGTGAGAAGTTTTTCCCGATAATCCAGAAGTTCCTTCATTGTTCCTCCAACGATGCAAACATTTTTCCGGCGATGCCTTCAACCGCTTCATGCTGGACTTAGACCCCGCTTCATCCCCCGATTTCAACCTGATTCGCCATAGGCGAGCTGATCCTCCTCCCAAACCTAGCCCGCGCCCAGGGGAAATTCACGAACCGCACACCGGCGCCTGATCGGGATTCTCTTTGGCATTCAACGGCAATCCCAGATACGGCGAAGGATCCAACGTATTTTCGATCTCAATTTCATTCTTGAATTGACCTGTCCCATCGTCTTCCACAATGGAAAAATGCAAATGCACACCAACGGGATTATCCGGGTCGCCGGAGTAATCGCCTTGATAGCCGAGGAACGTCCCGGCTTCGATGGGGATTTCAGATGCCCCGGCGGGAAATTCTTCAGCAATGAACGAGTTGCCGAAACGGTCTGCCATGTGGGTGTAATACAGCCAGATCTGTGTGCCGGGGTTGAGCGGGTCGCTTGGCACGCGCGCGATCACAGCAGACTTCCATTCCGGCAGGCGGGTGAGATAGCCGGGGTATGCTGAAACCACGCGCATTCTGCCAACCTCGGTCCCGCCGAAGATGTCTATGCCTTGATGGGTATGGCGAATCCCGAAGGAATCGCCCCACAGGAAACCGGCGAACCCGTCGGTGGGGAAGAGGAAGGGGGCGGACCCGCATTGGGAAGCGGCATCCAGTTTCCAATTGGGATGCGAAGCGGGGTTGTTCATCCACGCGCGAAATTTGATCACGCGTTCGGCATTGGGTCGGTACATAGAGTAGGCGGTTGCTATCGCCGTGACCAGCGCGACGAGGACGATGGCAATTATCAAGAAGCGTTTAGGCATGGGGCTGGATTATACCTTTTGGAATTAGGGCGAACCCAGTATGGTGATGTAATCGAGATAGATAATTTCACCGCTTGCGTGTGTTAGGGTGACGGAATGATCGCCCAGCGATAATTTGGGCGATGCCCATTCTGACCCGGTGGATTGGTTAAGGGATTGGGCTTTCCCGTCGATGGTGATGGTCATGGTTCCCAAATCGGAGTCTGCCACATAGCCGATGATGAATTGCGCGCCTGTGAAGGTGAATGTTGCCGTGTCGTCGATGAAGATGGAGATGGAAAGGGTTTCTTCGTATGCCGCCGCGACGGTCTCGTTGACCCAGCCGCCAACGTAGAGAATGGAATCGTCAAAGTCGTCGATCTTGATTGCGGAGGATGTTGTTGCGGTCGAGGTTGGCGTGATGGTTTCGCTGGGCGTAGTGGAGGCAGATGTTGCGGCGTTCCCGGAACGCGTCTTCGGCGTAGGGGTAAGCGCCTGGTCTGTTGATTGACTCATTTCTATTGTAAGTGTTGCGGGCACTGTGGGGGATGTGTCTTTGTGGGATTGTGCAACTGTGGTGGGCGCTTGCGTGGAGGTAAGAGTTCCGAGGAACAGAAATTTGAACGGCGTCGATGTTGCTTCGGGTGGAAGTTCTGCCTGTGGTTTTCTGATGAAATAGATCAGCGCCATGGAAACAATTCCAATGATGGAGAGGATGGCAATCCCGATTGGGATGATGATTTCGCGGTCGACGGCAAGTCGTTTTACCATATGATGCATTATACCGAATGGATGCGCTTGCCCGTACGGCGCGGCGAAAAATTTTTGGAATCGTTTTCTCATTCGATGTGTCTGGCATTCTGCCTCACCCACTTGTACTGAGGCAAAAGGTTACATATTACTTGATTTTTACCATGAGTTAATTTATTATTAATCTGTCAAAAGGGCAAACCCATCGTGAGGTGGGGACGCAAAGTCATGGATCTCCCATCTTTCCGCGTAGAAGTTGGGAGACCGCCAGACCGCCATTGTTTACATGGCGGATATTTAATTAAGGAGGTGTCTCCTTTTCCAAAACGAATCAGCCACATATCCATTCCACAGTATGCAAGTCAAACTATAAGAGGAGTAATAGTTATGAAAGCAAAGTGGTTTCATGTAACAATGATTGCGGCGCTTTTGGTGATCGCAGTTGTTCCGATTGCAAGCGCGGCACCGCCCGCGCCGGCCGACCCGCAGTTCGGTTCCGATGTCGATAACGCGCCGCATCCGCTTGGGGATCGGCAATACGCCGCCACGTTGAGGGGCTTGGAGGCGAAGTTCCATGGCAAGGCAGGGGATGGTAGTATTTATCTGGATGGGGGCGATCGTGTATATCCGTTCTATCGGGATCGCTATGTCGAGTTGGAGCGCGAAGGTGAAGATACAATCTGGACCCTGCTTGGTCAGTTCGGCACCCAGATTCACCCCACCTATGGCGATGTAGCCGGCCCCCTGCGCAATGAAATCCCCGAGCCTGACCGTTCAGTGGATAACACCACGATCTGGACACAGGATTTCAACCAGAGCATGTACAATAAAATGCTGTTCGACAGCACCCCAGGCGCCAATTCGATGCGCAATTTCTACATCGAGCAGTCGTCCGGCCGGTATGCAGTGAACGGCAAAGTGGAAGACTGGGTCACCGTGCCTTTTAACGAGGCTCGTTATGGCGCAGATTATTGCGGAAGTATTGTCTGCGCTACCACCTGGCTCTTCATTCGTGATTCTGCATCAACCTGGTATAACAACCAGATCGCCGCTGGCAAAACCCCCGCGGAGATCGATGCCTACCTGAGCCAATTCGATGTGTGGGATCGATACGATTACGATGGTGATGCCAACTTTAATGAACCGGATGGTTATATCGACCACTTCCAGGCTGTTCACGCTGGCGAGGGTCAGGAAACCGGTGGCGGCGCGCAAGGCACCAACGCGATTTGGAGCCACCGCTGGTATGCCTACTATACCCTCCAGGGAAGCGCGGGACCTGCGTTCAACAAGCTCGGCGGTCTTCAAGTCGGCGGATCCAGCTACTGGATCGGCGACTACACGGTTGAACCTGAGAACGGCGGCGTAGGCGTATTTGCCCACGAGTTTGCGCACGACTTGGGCTTGCCCGACCTTTACGATACGTCCGGCAATACCGGCGGCGCGGAGAACTCCACCGGCTTCTGGACGCTTATGTCCGGTGGCTCCTATGGCGCCTCCGGAAAAGCCGCTGACGGTATCGGCACCAAACCCGTCCACATGAGCGCGTATGAAAAACTCTTCCTCGGTTGGTCGAATGCCGCGGTTGTCAACTACGATGAGACGGCTTTCTTGAAGATGGGTCCCGCTGAGTTCAACTCTGCCGATCCGCAACAACTTCTCGTGCTTTTGCCTGACAAGGAAGTGGAAAGCTTCATTGGCGCTCCCTATGCCGGAAGTTACTACTATTTCTCCGGCGCTGGGAATGACCTCGATAACAGCATGACTCGCACAGTGACCCTGCCTGCCGCCCCTGTGTCGCTTTCTGCGAAAGTGAACTATGATGTTGAGACGGAATGGGATTATGCGTATCTCACCGTCGATGGCGCCAACGTTCACACCAACCTTTCCACGAACGATGATCCCAATGGTCAGAACTTTGGTGAAGGCATCACCGGTAATTCCGGTGGTTGGGTGGATTTGACCGCTGACCTTTCAGCGTATGCCGGCCAGACTGTGACCCTTGGTTTCCGCTACTGGACCGACGGCGCTGTAGCAACTACCGGCTTCTCGGCGGATGAAATCGCCATTACGGGTCTCCCTGTCGATGGCGGTGAGAGCGATGCAGGTTGGGTATACAGCGGTTTCTCGCTGACCAACGGCACCGTAACGCAGTCCTATGCCAACTACTATATCGCTGAATACCGCAAGTACATTGGGTACGACAAGTCTCTCAAGACGGGTCCCTATAACTTCGGCTTCCTCAATGACCCGAACAAGGGAAATTGGGTCGAACACTACCCGTATCAAGACGGCTTGTTGATCTGGTACCTCGACTATTCCTTCGCGGATAACAACGTTGGCGACTATTGCTCTGCCGGCACATGCGGCGGCTTCTACCTGCCGGTCGACGCGCATTCCAACATGATGCTCCGCCCCGATGGAACGGCGTGGCGCCCGCGTATCCAGGCATTCGACTCGACATTCGGCGTCAACCGGGTTGACAGGATCTGCTTGAACGTCAACTCTGTCAAGAAGTGCTATGGCGGCTACCCGGGGAATTCCCGCTTCGACGATACGTTGGGGTATTGGGAAGCTCCCAATCCTGCCATTGGTAACAACGGCTGGTCGAGCGTCCCGTTGCCCGGTATTGGCGTTACCATCACAGTCGTAAGTGAATGGAACGGCTGGGCGTACGTGCTCGTCGCGCCCAAGTAAGGCAACAGCAAGATCAGAGTTAAAGATCGCGCCCCGAATGAATTCATTCGGGGCGCGATTTCTTAATCAGCAAAATAGGCTCACGGAATAGGCACGCCGATATTCGGCCCGGTGGTTGGTCCGATTGGCAAGCCTTCTTCTTGATCTACGGCGGGGCAGAGCACAAAATTGCCGTTTAGATCGGTGTGATAGGCATATTCCTGCCCATTGGCTGACAAATCGATTCGATAACCGGGTACCGTCCCCTGTGGATAGGCTTTCCCGGGCGCGGGACACCCCAACGCGGAATTAAGCCAGGTGATCGCTTGAGTATTTACGATCTCGACTTGCTCGACAGGAATTCCCAAAGATCGGGCAAGATCCTCTTTAGCGATGCTAACAAATTTCTCTACCGGCGCGTTGGCAAAGTCGATTTTTTCTTGTGGGGTTGGCTGGGGAAGGACGCTGACCGGAGTTGAAGCAGTCTCTTGAGTCGGAACAGGTTGCGGCTCCTGAGGCGCGTCAAAGGCTGGCTCGCCAGCGCTCCCTCCTCCGCAACTCACCAACACAAACAAGTTGACAAGCAACAATGGGACCCAACGGTATTTCATGATACTAACTCCTTTGGATATGGCTCTTCAAAGTCTAGTTTGCCGACTCTTTAGCACACGGATTTCTCGGAACTGACGGATTTTTTTCCGTTTTTCACGGAGAGCCCCGTGTTGTCCGTGCGATCCGTGTACAACAAAAAATTTGTCAAGCGAGAATGAGAAAGCCATACTCCTTTAGATGGGATTCGCTGGAACGATCACCAAAAGATCAATTAAGCGACGTCTTGCTATGTGAGAAGGTTCCCTGAATTGTAGTACGAATACCCTTCATGATGTCGGCAAACGCTTCCGTATCCAGCGTCACGGCGCCACCATGTTCCTCATACTGCAACGTGTATAATCTGTTCATTCCAACATCGGAGAGAACTTGTGCGAAACACCTTTCAGAGAGCCGCTTTACTGTTGATCTTCCTTCTCAATGCCTGTGGAGGGAATGAACCATCCGTCACCGCCACACCCCTGCCGTCAGAGACCCCGGTCATCCCGCCGACCCTCACCGCAACCCCAACAATCCCGCTGGCGGCGCTCATCCTGCCGTCAAACCTGGACCCAGAAACGTCCAACCTCTACCAAACCACGGTCTATGATCTAACACAAAGTTCGGGATATCGCTTCCAAACGCGAGACTCCATCACGGAAGCAGACCTGACAGAGCCCGGGCTTAAGATTGTTATTGCGCTTCCGCCCGACCCTGGCATTGCCGCCCTGGCCGCCGCCGCGCCGCAGGTGCAATTTCTCTCGATCAACATCCCGGGCGTTTTGCCCGGCGGCAACGTCAGCGCATTGGGAGGGGAAGGTCAGACCGGCATCGCCGCCTTCCTGGCTGGATACACCGCCGCGCTTCTCACCGAAGATTATCGCATCGGTATGATCGTACCCAAAGGAAACGCCGACGCGCAACAAGCCGAAACGGCTTTTCGCAACGGCATGGCATTTCATTGCGGATTATGCCGCCCAATCTTCTTCCCCTCGTTCTGCCTCGTGGAGAACCTGCAATCGTGTTACCCGCAATATGTTGAAATCCCAACGGATGAAGACCCCGCCCGCTACGGTCCATACGCCGACTATCTCATCCTCCAACGAGAGGTGGACACGCTCTTCGTTTACCCGGCTGTGGCAGACCCAGACCTGCTCACGTACATCGGCACAACCGGCGCGCTCCTGATCGGAGCATCCACCCCCGACGAGCGCCCCGGCGGTTGGGTGATGACGATTCAACCGGATGTGATCAAAGCCATTCAAAACGCCTGGCCCCAACTTGTGGCGGGACAAGGGGGCGTCACGGTTCAATCTCCCTTGGGGCTGGGTGACGTGGACCCCAGCCTGCTCAGCCCCGGTAAGCAAAAGGATGTGCAGGAGATACTCAATAAACTTCAACAGGGGTTAATCAACATCAACAACCCGTGATGTGAATCCAACACTCCCGTGAACAGTCACGGGAGTGTGGATGGAGAAGGAGGAGGGAAAGAAACGCCAGGCACAATGCCTGTCTATGCTAAAGAAGGTTGAACTAACGAGCTTGCGCGAGCCATGCCATGGCTTTGATAACCAGCACCGCCGGGTTAACCGGTTTGAGCAGGTATTCATCCGCCGCCGACTCGTTGGCTTCGATTGCCAATTGGGCGGTATTTGCCGAAACCAGCATGATGATGGGACCGCGGCTTGCTTTGCGTAACTCGCCGATGAGCTCAATGCGCTCGTTCCGCGTCAATTGGATATCCACCAGCACGAGAGACGGAGCAACCAGACGGGCGGCTTGAATCGCGTAGCGCGGGCTTGATTCGCTGAGCACGATGCAATTGCGCTGGCTGAAGAGGGCGTCCCACGCCGCGACCGAATTCGGCTGGTCGGAAACGATCAATACGGTGTGGAGCGGAATTGTGTTTGTATCGGTTTTCCAGGCTACCATGTGGATTTTGCCTTTCTAATTATCTTGACGGAGAATCCGCCGGCGTGTTACACTCGCGCCTATCAAATTTTCAAGGAAGGAGGCGCGACCCATGTTCTTCGGCAAGTTGACTGTTGGTAAATCGGAACTCACCCAACCTGGGACCGCGCCTGCTCACCGTTAGGATACTTTTCTGTATTCAACCAACAGCCACGGCGTCCCCGTGGCTGTTTTTATTTCCCTCACCCTAGCCCTCTCCCAAAGGGAGAAGGGAAATGGAGAAAACCATGTCTGACATTGCAACCCAACTATTCGAAGGAAAAGATATTCGCTTCGGGCCCATAGATTTCGAGAAAGATCCTGAAGTCGAATCCAAGTGGACGCATGACGCTTCGTTCTTGCGTTTGTACGATCACGAGCCGGCGCGTCCCATGTCGGCGGCGATCGTGAAGAAGCGCTATGAAAAACTCGAGAAGGATATGGAAGACGATAAGAACTTCTATCACTTCATGATCCGCGCGCGGGAGGATGACCGACTGATCGGCAAGGCGATGATTCATCGCATCGAGTGGTCGAATGGGAATTGCGCGATGCGCCTCGGCATTGGCGCGGAGAGCGATCGCCGCAAAGGATTCGGCGCGCAGGCGTTGACTATGTTGCTCCGTTTTGCGTTTTCGGAGTTGAACATGTTCCGCGTCACCGCGTATATCCCGGAGTACAACGAGGGCGCGCTGGCGTTGTTCCGCAAGTTCGGATTCGTCGAGGAAGTGCGGCGGCGTCAGGCGCTGGAACGCGACGCCCGCCGCTGGGACTTGCTCGTTTGGGGCTTGTTGAAGGATGAATGGGCGAAGCAGGCGTCCCCGTAGAAAGACGCGAAGGAGAATAAGATGAACAATTTATTTCGCGGGCAACTTGTCCGCTTAACGTCGGAAGAGCCCGAGTCGCGTTCGAAGGTTCAGGCAAATTGGCAGCGCGATTCGGAATTCCATCGGCTGGCAGATGCCGCCCCGGCTGAGATGTACTCCGCAAACAAAGTAAAACAGTGGATCGAGAAAGCCACCGAGAACGGCTTCAATCCCGAACGGTATTTCTTTTCGATCCGCGCGCTGGAAGACGATAAACTCATCGGGTTTATCAGCCTGTGGCTTGACCTGATCCACCGCGAGGTGTGGGTGGGAATCGGAATTGGAGAGCGCGAGTATTGGGGCAAAGGCTGTGGCACCGACGCGATGAAGTTGGGCGCGCAATATGCCTTTCTGGAGTTGGGCGCAGTGCGCGTCTCGCTCGGCGTACACGAATATAACCCGCGCGCGCAACGCGCCTATGAGAAGGCGGGCTTTCGCCTGGAGGGTCGCACACGCGGAGATACGTTGCGTGAAGGGAAGCGCACCGATGGCTTGTGGATGGGCGTGTTGCGCGAAGAATGGCTGGCGATGCGAGAGGCGGAAGCATGAACGATCTTCTCGTTGGAAAACTTGTGCGCCTCGCGGCGTACGATCCCGAAGAGATAGGCAAAGCCTTGTCGCGTTGGACGCGCGATTCGGAATACTGGCGTTTGATGGCTACCAGCCCCGCGCACATTCCCTCAGCGAATGGCGCGATAAAATTTCTTGAAAAAGAAATGGATAAACTCGACGCGAGCCTTTATTTTTTCGGAGTCCGCCGTTTGGATGACAATGCCCTGATCGGCGAGATGGTCCTTGATGTGGTGAGTTGGGCGGGCCGTGACGCCTTCGTTGGTCTCACCATCGGCGAGCGCGAGAACTGGGGCAAGGGCTACGGCACAGAGATGATGCGTCTGTTGTTGCAATATGCTTTTCTTGAAGTCAACTTGCAGCGCGTCACACTGGCAGTGTTCGAGTACAACCCGCGCGCGATCCGTTCCTATGAAAAAGCAGGCTTCCGCCACGAAGGACGGATGCGAAAAGTATTGAACAAAGAAGGCAAACGCTGGGACATGTTGTTCATGGGCGTCCTGCGCGAAGAATGGATGCAAGCCAATTGAAATTTCACGAAAGAATATTTGGGCTCTACCGTTTTTAACGGGAAAACCCAAACCTCAGCCACGAATACTTCGACAAGCTCAGTACAAGTTTCACGGATTACACGGATGGGAAGAATAAAAATCGGTGAAAATCCGTGAAATCTGTGGCAAAGAAATGGCTTACCATCTCCTGTCCCATCAGAAACGGGAGAGCCAATATTTGAAAGGAAAAAATGATGAACGCAATTCTTGAAAAACAAAACATTCTGCCGCTCCCCGCGGGATACACCGCGCGGGGTGGAAGTATTGACGATCATAAGACCGTCTTCGATCTGCTGAACCTTCATTCCATGCGCCTGAACGGGCGCGTGGATTTGAACGACCCCGAATTGCTCCGCCTCGATTGGCTGAATGCGGGTTTCAATCCCGAAACCGATCTGCGCATGGTTTTCGATGCGGATGGAACGCTCGTTGCTTTTGTGGAAAGTTGGATGACACAAGAGCCGCCTGTTCACCCATGGAACTTTGGATGCGTGCATCCCGATCATTGGGGCAGGGGAATCGGAAGTCACATCGTTACATGGGCTGAGGATCACGCGCGTCTTGCGTTGGAAAAATGCGCGCCCGATTTACGCGTCGCGCCGCGTTCAGGCACAGAGGCGCACAACGAAAAAGGCGTCGCCCTCTTTGAAGGACTCGGATGGAAACATATCCGCTCGTTCTTTCGCATGGTCGCCGATTTGGATTCTCAACCCGAAGCGCCAACCTTACCCGATGGAATCTCTATTCGCCCGTTCGATCCCGAAACCGAACTTGAGGAGGTCTATCGAACGTTTGTAGACACGTTCAACGATCACTTTGGATTTATCGAACAGCCGTTTGAGAAGGGCTTCGCTGAGTACAAACATAACATGGTTGAAGAGCCCGGCTACTCCCCTGAGATGTGGTTCGTCGCCATGGACGGCGATCAAATGGCTGGCATCTGCATTTGCCGCCGCGAAGACCCCGAAGATTCTGAATCAGGCTGGGTGGGCGAGCTTGGCGTCCGCCGCGCGTGGCGCAAACACGGGCTTGGCTACGCTTTGCTAAAACATTCCTTCGCCGCGTTCTATGCCGATGGAAAAAAACGCGCAGGCTTGGGCGTGGATGCGAGCAGTCTCACCGGCGCGTTGAAATTATACGAACGCGCGGGCATGCGAGTCCAGCGTCAGTTCAATCAATATGAAAAAGAATTCCGCGCGGGCAAAGAATTGGCTGTAGAATCGTTATAGGCTATACTCAACACAATAGAAAACCTGACAGGTTTCCGCGATACCACAACCAATCAGATAATTCTGATTCGCAGACACCGCTCCCGACTCGGTTCTTGAGAAAACCTGTCAGGTTTAATTCCCTAAAGGAGACACCATGAACATCAAATGTTCGTTTTGCCAAACGCCCTACACCCTCAGCCGCGTCGAGATGCTCGATGCCTTACAGGAAATGGACGCGCATAAATTGACTCACTACGACGCGCATTGTCCGCGCTGTCGTCGCGCCACAAAAGTGGAGCGCAAACGAATGGAGGTATTCTTCCCGAACTGGCGCGAGGCGTTGAAGCAATTCGAAGCGGAGATGCAGGCTCATCCGCAGAACGAAGCGCCTCTTCCCGCGCCTGAGCCTGCCCCTCTTACCCCAGCCGAATCGAAGCCCCAGCCGACTGTCGCGAAGAAACCGGCAACCGAGAAGAAAGCCCCCGCTATAAAGAAGGTGGCAAAAAGGAAGTGACCATCCGCGCTGTTTTCTTCGACCTCGGCGGAGTCATCGTCCGCACTGAATATCAGGCTCCGCGACAAAGGCTCGCGGAGCAGTTCGGCATGGACTATGAGGACATCGAGAAACTTGTCTTCGGCGGCGGATCGAACAGTTCAGCGGCGCGCGCCTCCGTGGGGGAGATCACGGAACAGGAACATTGGCTGAATGTGATGAAAGCGCTCAAACTGCCAGCCAGCGACGTTGCGCGCGTGCGGAATGAATTTTTCGGCGGCGATATCATCGATCGAAACCTGCTGGAGTTCATGCGAACCCTCAAGCCGAAGCGCAAAGTGGGAGCCATCTCAAACGCATGGGACGGTTTGCGCGCTTACATGGAGCGCGAAAAATTCGCCGATGTGTTCGATTCCATCGTCATCTCGGCGGAAGTGAAAGTGGCGAAGCCAGCCGAGAAGATTTATCGCATCGCGTTGGAACAATTGCAAGTCAAGCCAAAAGAAGCGGTGTTCGTGGATGACATGCCCGCAAACATCGAAGCGTGCGAAAAACTCGGCATGAAGGGAATCCAATTCACGGATGCCGAATCCGCGCTGAAACAACTCAAAGCCCTCCTCTAATTCCCCAATTCTCTAATTCTCCAGTCTCCAATCTCCAATCTCTCTTTCTCCTTTGTATCGCCTCTCCCCAACCCGCGTCTACCTCTTCATCGAGTTCTCTGCCTCCGCGTGCTTCTCGATGATGTTCGTCGTCACCTCGTTGTATGAAGCCACTGTTGCGGGACTCACACCCGTTCAGTTAATTCTCGTCGGCACCGCGCTTGAAATTTCCGCGTTCGTGTTTGAAGTGCCGACAGGCATTGTTGCGGATGTATATTCGCGCAGGCTCTCGATCATCATCGGCTATGTGTTGATGGGCGTCGGCTTCCTCTTGGAGGGACTCTTCCCCGCGTTCATTCCGATTCTGCTCGCGCAAATCATCTGGGGCTTGGGCTACACCTTCACCAGTGGCGCAACGCAGGCATGGATCACGGACGAGGTAGGCGAAGAGGATGCCAACAAATTATTTCTGCGCGCAACGCAGGTTAGGTTGTTCGCGTCTCTGATCGGCATGGGCGCGGCGATTCTCGTCGGCGCGAACAATGCCGCATTGCCGATCCAAGTCGGCGCGTTGGGTGTGATTCTCATTGGCATCACGTTGATCTTCATCATGCCTGAAACGGGATTTCACCCAACTCCGCGCGAAGACCGCAACACGTGGGAACACATGTGGCACACGTTCAAAGAAGGCGCGAATGCCGTGCGCGCGAAGCCGCGTTTGATGAACATCGTCGGCGTCGGTTTGTTTTACGGAATTTACAGCGAAGGCTTTGATCGTTTGTGGGTCAAGCATTTGCTCGATACTTTCGATCTCCCCGTCATCTTTGGTAACAATCAAGTGGCATTCTTTGCGACGCTTCGCATTGTTGCGGCGATCCTGACCATCTTTGCGATTCGCTTCGTCGAAAAACGCGTGGACACGAGCAGTCCGCTGGCGATCGGGCGCGCGATGTTGATCGTGACTGGACTCATTTCCGTTTCATTGATCGGGTTCGCCCTATCTTCGGTTCTTCTCCTCAGCCTCTGCCTGTATCTGTCCATTGACGTTTTGCGCGACATCGCGGGACCTTTGCAAACCGCATGGGTGAATCAAAAGCTGGATTCAAAAATCCGCGCGACGGTTCATTCGATGTTCGGGCAGGTGGATGCGGTTGGTCAAATGCTCGGCGGACCCATCGTTGCGGTGATCGCCGCTGTCGGTTCGGCGGTCGCGTCGCTTGTGACATCAGGTCTGTTGTTGACGCCCGCGCTGTTTTTCGTAAGCCGCGCCAACTCAAAATCCGCGAATGAAGGGGATGTCATGTCATCTCTTCCAGAGGGTGAGAGTTAGAGAATAGAAACTTGACCATCCTGATTAGCGTGTAAACAATCTCCAGTGTCCCTCAGAAACGACTTCAACAGTTTCATCAACTACTCTGATGGCGGTTTCATCGTCAATTACGTAGCACGGCACTGACATGCCTGCCGCCCATTTTTCTGCGTCTGCCATAGTATTCTCAGGCAGGTCTGGATGATTCAGGTGCGGAAAGATCGAGAAGTCAACTACTCCCAACGTTTCATCACCACCGTTGGGCGGTTTCCACTCGACGAAATCCGCTCCGATACGCGGGGTCATCACCATACTCCCAGCGCTCAACCCAACCCAGACAGTCTCGCGCAATGACGGAAGAAGATCCGCCAGCCCAGATTGCCTCATCCAGTGGCACAGATACAGGGCATCGCCTCCATTCACCAGCAAGACGTCTGTCTCTCGGACCCAGGAGACCCAGCGTTCTTTTTCAATGCTAGGCAATGCGGTGAGTTCAAGGACTCCCAAGGACTTCCAACCTAATTCGCACATAGGAGTTCTGGATTCTCGTCCGCTGATGAAGCGCCATGCCCCACTAGGGCTAACCTGAGGGTGACCATATCCTGCTGTGGGGATGCAGAGGGCGTTGGCGTCGGCAATCGGTTTGCCCAGTAGTTCGACCAGCGCATTGTGAATGCTCGTGTTTTTGATGCCAGCGGAAGTGAGAAGTAATTTCATTGTTCTTTGCCTTTTTTATCCTGCTTCCTCAAAAGCAGACTTGATCCACGCGACGAGTTCGGCATCCACTTCTTTTGCGCCGGTCAGCGGGATGACGTAATTGCACATGCTCCCCGACGGCTGTTCTTGCAGGCGGGAATTTTTCTTCAAGTCCTTGATATTGATGCCCACTTCAAAGCGCGTGTTGGTCTTCGGTCCGATCATTGCGAATTGCTTCTTGCGCCGCAGACTGACATATCCCTTCTTCGGCGCGATCTCGAACTTGCCAAATTCTCGAATACTCTTCATCAATTTCTCGTGGATGGGGCGGAAGCCAGCCTTCGCGCCCGAATAAATTTCATCCAACACCGCATCTGTAGATTTTCCTTCTGCGGTGCGAGCGCCGTCCGATTTCAGGATTTCGTGCACGAGCGTGTTTGCGTCGCCGTGACCTAGACTGAGTTTCTCCATGAACAGTTCGCGTAGTTCGCCGTGTTTGGTCAACCCGCTTTTTTTGGCGAGGGCGGATAGCTCTTTGAGAGTCATCCCCGTTTTCTTTTGGATGTTGGCTAATTGAGTTTGAACGGCTTTTTCGAGAGAGGTCATCATCGTGGCAACTCCTTGGGTGAAACAATATGCTGCGCGGATTATAGAACATAAATTCTAAAAATGCAATAACGAAAATAAGACTTCCCGAGTTTTTCAAAAACTCGGAAGTCTCGTATTTTTCCTATCTTGCATTTGATTGATCGTAATAAACTCGAATCCCTGTGATTTGAGTTTCGGCACAATGGTTTCGACGATTTGCGCGGCTTTCGACCCGTGGCCATGCCCGTCGTGCAAGACGATGATCGAGCCAGCGATAGACGCGTTCAGGATCTGTTGAATCGTCCAAGTCAACGGCTGTGTGAAATGCGGCGGGATGCAATTCCACATCACGAGGCGGTAGCCCCACTCTGCCAGCATGGATTTTGTTTTCGCGGTGAAGAATCCGTATGGCGGGCGGACATCGCGTATTTCTGATGTTGAGATTCCACATGCCTGTGAAATCAAATCTCGCGTTCTCTCTAACTGAGTTTGTAGGACATCTTGTTTCTCAAATGCAAAAGGGATATGGCGATAGCAATGGATTCCGATTTCATGTCCGCCAGCGTGGATGCGCTTCACGAGACTTTGATTCTTCTCGACATCTTTTCCGATCAAAAAGAATGTCGCGCGAATATCATTCTTTGCCAACACATCCAATACGCTCGGCGTGTCGCGCGGATGCGGACCATCGTCGAAGGTGAGGGCGATCTCGCGGCGGGACGTGTCTCCGCGCCACAAGATGTCGGGGTGGCGGGCTTGCATCCATGCGTAGGCGCGGAGGAGGTACGGGGTGAGCATTTTAGATCCAGGAGCGCAGACTTCAGTCTGCTATGTTAGCGGACTGAAGTCCGCGTTCCGTATCTCATCCATAAACTGCTTCAAGAATTGCACCATCACTTCATGCCGTTGTTCGGCAATCTTTTTCGCGGTGACTGTGTTCATCTTGTCTTTGAGCAATAGTAATTTTTCGTGGAAGTGATTGATCGTGTCGCTGTTGCTGTTCTTGTATTGCTCGAAGGTGGCGTGAAGTTGTGGGGGAGAGGCAGGATCGTAGAGCGGACGATTTTTGTATCCGCCATACGCGAAAGCGCGCGCGATGCCGATCGCGCCGATGGCGTCGAGTCGGTCGGCGTCTTGGACGATGAAGCCTTCGAGCGAGTCCATTTTGTTTTCCACGCCTGCGCCTTTGTAGGAGATGTGCTTGATGATGGCGCACACCGCGTCAGTGGTGGAGGGGTTGAGGGAAAGTGAATCAAGCCAACCCTGGGCGCGAAGCGGGGTTTCATCATCCGAATCGTTGAACTTCCAGTCATCCAGATCGTGAAGCAACGCCGCGAGTTGGACGATGAAGGCATCCGCTTTTTCGATTTTGCAGATGTGAAGCGCGGTCTGCCAGACGCGATAGATGTGCCACCAATCGTGTCCCGATGAATCGCGCGAAAATTCCTGCTTGATGTAGTCGGCGGTTTTTTGGATGATCTCGTGCTGGTTCATCGGATTTGCTCGGCGATGATGGCGAGTATTTTGTTGGGCATGACGACTCCGTTGAGTTGAACTTGCCCGATTATATCCTCCCTCGATAACGCGTTTGTTTCCATGTATAATCCGAAAACCTATGCAAGCACTGAACTGTCCCAACTGCGGAGCGGCGCTCCCTCAAAAAGCCATCAAAGCCTCCGACTTGGTCTCGTGTGAATTTTGCGGGACCAGCTTCCGCGTGCCAAAAACTCTCACGCCTGAACCTGATATGGGAGATCTGATCCTCGGCGCGGATTTCAGCAGCAAGACCATGCCAGGCTGGGAAATAATTAACGAGGAACTATTAACTTTCCACAAAGGCAAGCCGTCCGAGTTGCGCGGCAGTTACGCGCCGCACACCAATACTTATTATGTGTTGAAAAGTTCGGGATTCCTGGATGACTTCGACGCCAGCATCAATATGAAATTCACCGATGGCGAGAAGGACATCATCCGCGCGGGGTTTTATCTGCGCTTCACTGACAACGGCGGCTACGCGGTGATGGTCTCTGTTATTGGGTCCTATTCGATTGGCTATTATAAAAAAGATGAGAAGAACGAACTGAAATGGGAAGATTTACTGCCGTGGGCGAATCACACCGCCTTGCGCGCTGGGATGAACGAGACGAATCGCCTGCGCGTCCTCTGCGACGGGGAGCAGTTCCGCGTCTATCTGAACGGGACGCTTGCCACCTCCTTCAAGGACTCGAGCTTCAAGCGCGGCAAATTGTATCTGGCTGTGGCGCCGACGGAGAAGTCAAATTTGGGCATTTCTTTTTCCGATTTGCAGTTGAGGGAAGTTTTGAAGTAGCAACTCACCTTACGCAGTTTTGCCACAGAGCCACACCGTTCGTGCCGCGAGCACGTCGGTGCGAGACGGCAGAGAACGCTGAGAAAATCCACTTATTTCTCTCTGTGGCTTGGCGTCTCAGTGGCTAGACTGCGTAACATCAGGTAGTAAATTCATTCCCCGTAAACGTGTAGCAATTCAACTTGTGCCTCTGGCGCAATGACCGTCACATAATCGCGCATATCCCGAAGATGTGACGTTATCAAGTGCTCCTCAATCCCCGCAGGCGCGTAGACCGTGAACACCACATTCCGCGTGGATGCGCTGATCTGCGTTCTTTGGTCGGGACCGTAGATGATGTTCGAGATGATTCCCGTTTGATCGCTGATCATCATATCGCCCGCCTTGACGACTTGATTCTCCCCTCGTAACAGCACATAACTTTCGTCTCCTGTTGTGACATCCAGCGTCAGCGGTAACTGCAACATATCCAGATCATGACCTGCGGTGAGCAACATATTCTTCACCTCCGCCATGAACATGCACTCGACCAGCGACGCCACGGTTGGAATGGATTTCCCTTTCAAAACAATGGACTCCAATTGCAGTTGAACGTGATAGGTCTTCTTGAAGCGTTTGTAATACTCCCCATAGACTTGCAAAACGGGATGGCTCGCAATCGCGGCGCGATCTTGTCCTGCAAATTGGGCGCGCAATCTCTCATCCAATTCTAGTTTTTGCTTTTCCAACTCTGCGTGATGCGCGGGATTGGAGACATTCCGCATCACCAACACGCCCGCGTGCGCGCCTGGGAAAACGGATTTCCATGAGGGGGTTACGTTGAACATTTGAGAAGTCTCTTTGTCGTGCCCGCCCGACGGTTAACCGTCAGGCTATTCGTACGAAGTCCGCTCAAGCGGACTAGCCGATTTCAGTCGGCTTCGTACGTGTAGCACGGGATTTCAATCTCGTGCGGGTGATCAGCAGGGATTGGAAACATTCCGCATGACCAACACGCCCGCGTGCGTAGCTCGGAAAGCGGACTTCCATGCGGGGTTACGTTAAGCATTTGATGGATCTCCGTTTCCATATTATTCAGACATCTTCACCAACGCGCGAATTTCCGTTTTGTCAAACTCATGGAAGGCTGAGAAAAGACTCCGTAAAATTGCTTGCATTCCCGACCAATCGGTTTTCTCGATAAACTTCTTATCTGCTTTACAGGCAGATACTTTTTGTTTGAACTTTTTTTGAATCTCTTCTTTGAACAAGACTTCGCCTTGATAATTTCCTATATCAGAGACATACCCAGTCCACTGAACAGGAATTAGATTGCCATTTGAGTCTAGCAAAACATCTTTCCCAAGATAGAGTTCAATACTTCCAGCAAGACTATTGACATCCATCTCAACTTGTCCCGATGGACCAATCGTAGGATAAGTCGTTAAAAAATCAATTTTGGGTAATTGAACTATCTTGATATTGGATGGAATTTGTATTAACTTCAACCCACGTAATGCAGTAGCAGCAGCTGTATCATTATCAAAGAAAGCAACAACTTTATTCACTATTCCAGTACCAGAAAATGCCTTTACCATATTCGCTAGACTTCCCGCTCCCCCGCCAACTCGCGCCCCTTCAAAATCCATAAAAGTGAAATAGTCGGATAAATGAGGATAAAGTAAGTCCAAAGACTCCGAAATAATCCAGGTGTCTATGCTGCCTTCGGTAAGAATAATGGTTTTTCCCGCTGTCATATAGCTACCTGATGACCAATCAAAAGCGATTTTGACAAAGTCGTCATCTTGAGAATAGCCACCGCCCAAAATAAGGTCGGTCAAATCATAAATGAACTCATCAACTTCAGGGAGAACTTCTAAAACCAGTCTTAAAGCAATATTTAAATCTAAGCCAGGGAAACCATACCAATCACCCCTCTGGTTTTGCAACATATACCCAATTAGTGTTTCGTCATGTTCATCTTTGTTGTGTCTATATGATCGAGGTTTTAAATTTTGTGTATAGATCGTTTTTAAGGATGACAACCAAGAGTCAACGTCCATTATTTGAAGGTATCTAATCTTTTCAGTGAATACCTCGCCATGTTGTCGATGAGACCATTCCTCAAGTTGCTTAATCTCTCTATTGACCCAATCGGCGAACAATGTTCTACATGTATCTAATGTATATCCTTTCAGATTTAAACGATCGCGGACAAAGTTTACAGGCGCACTATAGTAGACTACATCAACGCTTTCGTCATCTTCAAGGTTCTCTAACCAACGGCGGGACTGTGTAGGTATCTCCCTTTTTACTCCTGAAAAAATATTTTTGTCAAAGGAACGGAAAAGTTGCATGATAGACGGATCGAATTCGTCTCTTGTTGAACCTACATAAAAAGAACTCAACCAACACTCGGCGTAGCTTCCCATCGATTTACCCTTCCAACTTTGTGTTCCTGAAATTATACCCTCCCTCCTCCCATCATACTTTCATTAACCTCCCCACTCGTCCAGTTGCGGATTTAGCCATCTGGTCGTATAGTCAGCTAATCGGCTGGACAACGCAAACCGTCCAATTCTCCAATTCTCTGGTCTCCAGTCTCCAATCTCCAGTCTCTGGTCTCGACCCTCAATTACCAATTACCAATTACCAATTACCCAGGAGTACAACATGCACTACGGCTGGTGGATGTCCATGCGGCAGGGCGACGAAAAGCCCAAAGTAACGAGGCAACTTTTATTGCGCGTCCTCACCTACGCGCGCGGATACTGGTGGCATATCGCGGGCATGCTCGTGACGATTTTGCTCACGACGGGCTTGTCCCTGCTTACGCCGCTCATCTTCCGCAACATGATTGACGTGGTGATTCCCGCTAAAGATGTGAATCGTCTCATCTGGCTCGGCGTGGCGTTGCTGGCGATTCCCGCGTTGACGGGCGTCGTCAATGTGATTCAACGACGCTTGAACTCGACTGTCGGCGAAGGCGTGATCTATGACCTGCGTTCGACATTGTTCTCGCGCTTGCAACATATGTCACTGCGATTTTTCACCAACACAAAATCGGGCGAGTTGATGTCGCGCCTCAACAATGACGTGGTCGGCGCGCAGAACGCCATCAGCAATACGATTGTCAACATCGTGACCAATCTCATCGAAGCCATCGCTTTGTTCATCGTCATGTTCACGCTCGAATGGCGGTTGACTCTTATCAGCGTGTTGATCCTTCCGTTATTCTTCGTCGCCGCGCAACGACTCGGAAATGTCTTGCGCGATATTGCGCGTCAAGGCATGGAGACGAACGCGCAGATGAACGCGCACATGAACGAAACGCTTAATATCGGCGGCGCGTTGCTGGTCAAGTTGTTCGGGCGCACGCGCGAAGAGGAGAATCGTTTTCGTGAACGTGCCGCAGGTGTGCGCGATATTGGTATTCGACGCGCTGTTCTTAGTTCATCGTTCTTTGTTATCTTCGGTCTCATCACTGCGGTTGGCACCGCGCTCGTATACGGGCTTGGCGGTTGGTATGTCATTCAAGGTTCGTTTACTGTGGGAACGATTGTCGCCTTCGGTTCGTATCTCGGTCAACTGTACGGCACGCTTCAAGGTCTCGCGGGCGCGCCCGTTGAATTTTCGACCAGCATGGTTTCGTTCGAGCGCGTGTTTGAAATTATTGACCTGCCCCAAGACATCATCGAAAAAGAAGATGCAAAACCTTTGCGCGATGTGAAAGGCGAACTCGAATTCAATAATGTCTCGTTCAACTATTCTATTGATCCGTCCAAATTGTTGAAGGATGTCAAACGCTACGGGCGACATGAAGATGTTGGTGCAGTCTTGTCGCTGGCGGATAAAAGAAATGGGGAGAAGAAGATGAAGAGCACCGCTTCATCCGACGGGGAAACTGACTCGCCCTCTCAGGCGCGGGAGGTCGCTTTAGAGGGGATCTCCTTCGTCGCGCGTCGTGGACAGTTGGTGGCGCTCGTCGGTCCCTCTGGCGCAGGCAAAACGACGATGACCTATCTTATCCCGCGCCTCTACGATCCCACCGACGGAGTCATCCGCATTGACGGGCATGACCTGAAAGATGTCACGCTCGAATCGCTTTCAAACGCCATCGGCATGGTGACGCAGGAGACATATCTTTTCCACGACACCATCCGCACGAACCTGACGTATGCGAAGATGGATGCGACGCAATCTGAAATTGAATCCGCCGCGCGCGCCGCGAACATCCATCAATTCATCATGGATCTACCCGACGGCTACGACACCATCGTCGGCGAACGCGGTTATCGCCTCAGCGGCGGCGAAAAACAACGCATCGCGCTCGCGCGTGTGATTTTGAAAGACCCCCGCATTTTAGTTTTAGATGAAGCCACCAGCCATCTTGATTCCGAATCCGAATCGTTGATTCAAGAAGCCCTCAAGCGCGTGATGGCTGGAAGAACTTCAATCGTGATCGCTCATCGCCTCTCCACAATTCTCGCGGCTGATTTGATTCTAGTGATGGATCGAGGGCAAATTGTCGAGAGGGGAACGCACGAGGAGTTAATTGCGATGAATGGGTTGTATGCTCAGTTATATGAAACGCAGTTTAGGGAACGCATGAGTCAGACATGACATGTCTCATTGTGACCGTTGCCAGTCATAACGATTGCGCGGACATCGGTTCTACTCTATCGGACTCTCATGGAGACATGTCATGTCTTAAGAAGACTCTTCATCGTCCAAGTTGGGCAACGGCTGAATCTCTTGATGGATTCTAATAAAATCTTCTTTGCTTCCGAACAAACTTAATACTTTACCTCTTTGTAATCGAATGGGGTTATTGCCAATCAAGTCATGATAAGACGAGTAATTCCAATCTCGAAAATCTTCTACGAACTTATGTTTTTGCGGGTTTTGATGTATATAGACGATCAATTGCATTAAATATGTTTCATCGGTAACAGGAATTCGTTTGAATGGAACTTCAAACAATGCTCCGCTTCTGCCTGTTGCAATATTGACCCCGCGAGTGTACGCATTGAAAAAATTGGCGAAATATTGACTTGGCTCTTTTAATTTCCCATCAACGGCAATATCTTCCTTGGCTTTGATATAGCCCGTAACATGAAAATGATTCTTCAAAAGGCAATAAGAAAATGTTTCCGCAATTGGATAGGTATGTTTCCACCACAAGTTCATGAAATACGCATAATTTCTTTCTTGAATGAAAACGTTTTCATGGTTATTTCCGCGATTGTAAATGTGATAAAAAGTTCCAAAATTAAGCGGGGCTTGATTGGTAGGCATGATTGCTATTATAAAGTCTATCTACCAGACATGACATGTCTCAGCAGAACCGTGCCAACCAGAACAATTGCGCGGACATCGGTTCTAATCTATCGGACTCTCATGGAGACATGTCATGTCTTTTTTGCTCCATTGACAAACTTACTACTTAGTAAGTAAAATGTCCGCCTAATGGTCAAGATCGAAAACTCCAAACGGACAATCCTGAATCTCGCTGAATCCTTGTTGCAGGATAAAGGTTTCAACGGATTCAGTTATGCCGATATTGCGTCCGAACTCGGTGTGAAGAATGCCGCGATCCATTATCACTTTGCGAGCAAGGAAACGTTGGGGATCGCGGTCATTCAACGGTATCGTGAACGTTTCAAGTTGTGGATCAACAACGCGCGCGTGAAAGACTTATCATCCGAAGAAAAATTGGACTGGTTCTTCAGCATCTATTCCGATTTCCGCGCGGATAATGGCAAGGTCTGTCTGGTTGGTTCATTGGAAGTCGAGTTCAATTCCATCCCTGAGGGGTTGCGGAAGGAAGTTGAAAGCCTGAATAGAGAAATGCTTGTATGGCTTGAGGCAACTCTCAGCGAAGGAAGAGAGGCGGGCGCGTTCCGTTTCAACGGTTCGCCAGCCAGCAAAGCCGCGCTGATCTACTCCAGCGTGCAAGGCGCGTTACAAATGGCGCGCGCGTTGGGAACGAAGAAATTCCGTGATGTAGTTGAACAGAATAAGCAGGATGTGTTAGCCGCGTAAAATTTTTTGTCGTCATAACTTACTAGATGGTAAGTTTCTAGTAAACGTCCCGCAGGTTTTATTGAAATATGTAAAGCCTTCACCCAACCTGCGGGACGGTGCGTAAATTCAAAGGAGAAAACAAATGTCTGTCTTAACACCTGCAAGTGAATCGCAAGCCATGGTCAAGAAAGTGTATAAGGTTTTTTTCACGCCAAACAAATATGAGATCAAACCGTCAGATGAGGAGATTTTGAAGAGCGGAAACAATTTCAAGGTCAAGTATGACGCGCTTGAGCTGGCTGTTACCACGTGGGGCGATGAGTCGCATCCAAAGGTTTTGCTCATGCACGGATGGGGCGGCGCGCGCGCTCAAATGACAGGCTTTGTGAATCCATTGTTGCAGGCTGGTTATTTTGTCGTTGCGTACGACCAGCCCGCGCACGGCGAATCGGATGGGAAGCAAACCAATATTTTGGAAATTTCACCGACGATGGATGTGATGTTAAATCGCTTTGAAAAGTTTGATGCGATTCTGGCGCACTCGTTTGGGACTTTGATCACCTCGTACGCGTTGGTAAAAAGAAATTTCCCGCCCCCTTCCAAATTGGTTTATTTCGGCGCTTTTAATCGTCTATTGGATGTGTTGCCGCGTTTTCAAGCAATCGCAAAACTACCCGATGAGTTGCTCGATGGTTTGCGCGATATGTTTTTTGAAAACTTCGGCAAAGACCTTTTGGATTCAATCGTCAATGAAGATTTCGTGAAAGAAATTAACATTCCCGCTTTGATGTTCCATGACCGTTCCGATGAAGTGACGCCTGTGGAAGACAGCCGCGCCATTGCCAACGCATGGACTCGCGCTCAATATGTTGAAACAAATGGCTTGGGGCATCGCGGCGCGTTGCAGTCGAAGGACATCCACGAGCAGGTTCTACGATTTTTGAAGAGTTGAGAAAATAAAAGGACTCACCAACGAGTCCTTTTTGTTTGAAAAGTTCCTTGATTTTGAGGCGCTTTGTTATACTTGCTTTCAGTATGGAACTTTCTCAAAATATCCACTTGTTAGGCGATTTGCTCGGCAAGGTGATCTCTGAACTTGAGTCACCTGCGATCTTCGAAACTGAAGAGCGGATCCGCGCGTTGGCGAAGGCGCGACGAAGCGGAGATGTTGTTGCGGCGGAAGGACTCTATAAAGAAGTTTCCGCTTTGCCTGATGAGGGTGCGCGCGTGATCGCCGCCGCGTTTGCCGCGTATTTCGACCTTGTGAATCTTGCCGAGGAGAATCAGCGCGTGCGGTTGCTCCGTCAGCGTGAGGAGGCTTCCTATCCCGAACCAGTTCAGGAGTCCGTGGGTGAGGCGGTGGGGATCCTGAAAGAGCGGGGAGTGACGCGCGAGCAAATGTCAGCGTTGCTTGAGGAGTTATCCATCGAGTTGGTCTTGACGGCGCATCCGACCGAAGCGCGTCGTCGCACTGTCCTTTCAAAGACGGAGCGCATCACACAACTTCTTCACTTGTTGAATCAGGATTCGATCTCTCCACGCGAACGGGATGAATGGGCGAGATCGCTTCATGCCGAAATCTCAACGTTGTGGCTCACCGATCGCGCGCGCGCCGACACGTTGACCGTGACCGACGAAGCGCGCACGGGCTTGTATTATGTGGACGCGTATTTATGGAATTCGATTCCAAAATTGTATGACGATCTTGAACATGCGATTGAGAAATATTATGCGGGTTTGAAAGTTCCGCGCGCGTGGCTGAAACTTGCTTCGTGGATCGGCGGCGACAGAGATGGGAATCCGTTTGTGACTTCGGAAGTGACAGCGGAGACGTTGCGCCTGCATCGCGGGCTCGCTGTGGAAAACCATCGCCGCATGTTTCAGGATTTAGGTCGCCGTTTGAGTGTGAGTTCAAATCGCATTCCGCCGCCGCCCGCTTTAATGGAATGGATCGAACGACAACGACCGTTCCCTCCGCATGTGGCATATATCGAACAGCGTTATGCCACGGAGCCGTATCGCCTCATTCTCGCGTTGCTGGCAGACGACCTTGCGGAGGCATCGAGCGAAGATATGAAGGCGCATCTGCTGGGGCAGTATCCGCATCGCGCTCGCATGGATGCGGATCACTTGCTTGAGCCGTTAAAGCTGATCGCTTCCGCGCTTCCACCGAACATTGCTCACGATGAATTGAATACCGCATTACAAAAAATTCAGGTCTTTGGCTTGCACACTGCGCGGCTCGATGTCCGCGAAGACTCGAGTCGTTTGAATGCCGCGTTAAGTGAGATTCTGCGGGCGTTGAATCTTGAAACCGATTTTGAAAATCTTTCTTCGATTGAACGCGAGAAATTGCTGGCGCGCCTCTTGGATGAGCCAACCCCGAATCTTTCCAAACAACCAGGCGTCACTTCGACCACCGCGGAAACGTGGTCGCTCTTTCAATTGATCGGGCGCGCAGGCGATGTGTATGGACACGACATGCTCGGTCCGATTGTGATTTCAATGACTCATTCGGCGGCGGATGTGTTGACCGTGCTGTTGTTTGCGAAATGGGCAGGATGCAAAACGATTCCGCAGATCGTCCCGCTCTTCGAATCGATTCAGGACCTTCAATCTGCTTCGGCTATTCTGGAACTTCTCTTCACCTCGGATGCCTATCGCAAACATTTGAAATCTCACAACGACGAACAAATGGTGATGATTGGGTATTCCGATAGCAACAAGGACGGCGGCTATCTGATGGCGAATTGGTCTTTGTATCAGGCGCAGGAAGATGTGACTCGTATTGCGAAGAAGCGCGGCATTCGGCTTACGATTTTCCACGGTCGCGGCGGGACGATTGCGCGTGGCGGCGGTCCCGCCAACCATGCCATCCGCGCCCAGCCTGCGGGGAGCATCAACGGGCGGTTCCGCGTCACAGAGCAGGGGGAGATCATCGCCTCGCGCTATGCCAACCCCGATCTGGCGCATCGTCATCTCGAACAGATTGCAAATGCGGTCATCCTTGCTTCGGCGCCTCAAAAAGAAGAAATGATCCCATCCAAATGGCGGAATGCGCTCGATGAAATGTCAAAAATTGCGCGGAAGGCGTATCGCGCTTTGGTGTATGAGACCGATGGTTTTATCGAGTTCTGGGAATCGGCAACGCCGCTTGATGAGATCAAACGATTGCAAATCGGTTCGCGTCCCGCCTCGCGCGCGAAGTTGGGCGCGGTGAATCAGATTCGCGCGATCCCCTGGGTTTTTTCGTGGATGCAGAGCCGTTTCAATCTGCCGAGTTGGTACAGCCTCGGCGCGGGTCTCGCTTCTATCAAAGATGCAGGCTTGCTCAAAGAAATGTACGATGGCTGGGCATTCTTCCGCACCTTGCTCAACAATTCAGAGATGTCCCTGCTCAAGGCAGACATGGATATTTCCGCTTTGTATGTGAGTCTCGTGCCCGATAAAAAATTAGCGAATGAAATCTTCAGTTCCATTCGCGCGGAATACGAGCGGACGCGCGAGACTGTCCTTGCCGTGAGCAGGCGCGCCACCCTGCTCGAAATAGAACCTGTCACGCAACAAGCGATTCAACTTCGCAATCCTTATGTGGACCCGTTGAATTACATCCAGGTGGAAACCCTGCGCCGCCTGCGGGCTTTGCCCGATCAAGAGGGGGATGAAGCAAAGTCTCTGCGCGAGGTGATGGCGTTGACCATCAACGGAATTGCGGCGGGGTTGAGGAATACGGGGTAAAGATTGAATATAATAAATTCTTGTTCAGGATGCGGTTGCACTGCATCCTGAGTAGGGTTTTTCTCCGCCGCCAGTTTCTTCTTTGCCGTGCTTAGCGAAGTGGTTGTCGCTACTGCGCTGCGGACTGAAGTCCGCGCTCCGAGGAATTAATCATCCATACTTCGGCGTATCGCCGATAATTTCCCACCCTCGTTGTAAAGCAACCTGTTTCAAATTTTTATCGGGATACACCGCCACAGGATGATCCGCATGTTCGAGCAAGGGGATGTCTTGTTCGGTGTCGCCGTAGGCAAAGTCTACGCGCTGGACGCCGAGACGGGTCAATACTTGTTGGATCTTGTTTTGGCTGGCGACCAATTCTCCCGCAAGCATCACGCGCCCATTGACGATTTTTACAGGCGTGCCGATCACGTTCGCGCCGATCCGTTTTGCGAAGGGCGCGATGAACGGCTCGACAGAACTGCTGGCGATGTACACTTGCGCGCCATCTTCACGATGCTTGACCAAACGCGCCACCACATCTTCGCGGCGTTTCTTCCATAAGTTATGTTCCACTGCCCATTCCGATGCGCGCGCGAGTTTTGTTTCATCCGCGTCCTTGATATATGCGAGACTCTCGATCATCAATTTTTGTCCCCACTCCTGCCAGTCAATGAATCCATTTTTTGCAAGCACATACGCGGGCATCACGCGCGCCATATAAAACCGCGCGCGCCATTTGCTTTGATTATGGTTCACCCAATCCACCAGCCCTAAAAATGGCGAGCCTGTTGTCAACGTTCCCATCATGTCTGAAATGACGATCATGTTTGCTCCTCTTTCCAAATATTATAGCATCCGCTATTCGCTCATTCGGGGTCTCAGACCCCGAATGAGCGGAGCCGCCGCGAGATGATAAAATCACTGCATGGGCACGCTCTATCTCGTCGCCACTCCCATCGGAAATCTCGAAGATATGTCACCGCGCGCGATCCGCATTTTGCATGAGGCGAGTCTCATCGCGGCGGAGGACACGCGCCACACGGGGAATTTGCTCAAGCATTTCGAGATCGCGACTCCGCTCACGAGTTATTTTGAACATAACAAATTGAATAAACTGGATTTCATCCTCGGCAAACTCTCCAGCGGTGACGTGGCGCTCGTCTCGGATGCGGGGACGCCCGCGATCAACGACCCCGGCTACGAACTCGTCCGCGCGGCGCTCGCTTCAGGCTTCGACGTTCGACCTGTCCCGGGTCCCTCAGCCCCCGTCGCCGCTTTGAGCGTTTCTGGCTTGCCCACAGACGCGTTTCTCTACCTCGGATATCTTCCCTCCAAAAAATCTGAACGCCGCAAATTCGTAGGGCAAGTCGCCGACTTGCCCTACACCCTCATCTTCCTCGAATCTCCGCATCGAATTATTGAATCGCTCGAAGACCTGCTCGCCTCCATCGGCGACCGCCGCATTTGCGTCGCGCGGGAGATGACCAAGATGTTCGAAGAATACTGGCGAGGAAATATTAGCGGGGCGGTGGAGTATTTCAAATCAAAAGAAGTGAGGGGAGAGTTTACGCTGGTCGTTGAAGGAAAGAAGAAAGAGGAAAATGAAAAGTGGAAAGTGGAAGAGTTGCGCGCCGCAATTGAAAAAGAGTCGAAGGGCGAGAAATCTGCGAAGGCGATCTCAGCCGAACTGTCGGAACGAAGCGGTTGGAATAAAAAGGATGTCTACCGACTCGTGAATCAAAAAGGAATCAAAGATGAGTCTTGAATCCCCGAACATCCCAAATGATATGAGCGAGTCTTCAGATTCAACAGAATTCCCCGCGCGCGGCTGGTGGAAGATTTTCTACGCGGTGTTCCTGATCGTCGTGCCGGCGTTTTCGTTTTGGGCGGTGGAAAGGATCAAACCCGAATGGCAATCGGGCGACCGCGAAGCATACGTTGCTCTGCTCATGCTTCCCGAAGCGGCGGTCTTTTTTCTCATCCTGATCGTTTATTCGATTCTTTGTTATCTCCTTCTGCTATTTCATGCGAATCGTTTTGCAAAATCCTTCATCGTTCGGCTTGGCATTTACACAGGTGTTGTGCTGGCTCTGCAATATACGATTCTATTGGGCGCGTATTTGTTTAATGGGACTAAGTCGCTCGCCATTCTGCTCGTTTGGTTCGTTCCGCTTTACTTTCCAAAGATCTATCGTTCGCGTATCGCCAAATGGATCGCGCGTTTCATCCGCCCGTGGATGATCGCCGTTCTCTTGATCGCGTATGCGGTCATTGCAACTTTCATCAGGGATCAAGCTTTCGTCCCGCTGTTCCTCGTGTTTCTCGGTCTCCTCGCATCGGGACCGTTCTGGTCGTTCTTGATGGCGATGCAGGCTTCGATCTGGTTGTTGAAATATCACGAGACGAATCTCACCCTCCCGCGCGGACTCGGCATCGCCGCGTGGGTTGCCGCATATAGCGCCGCATGGCGATACGATATCCTCAAAATGTACGAGTTGTATGCCCAGCTTCCGCCCGCTCCGCCCAATTGTTACATCGCCACCGCCGCCGCGCATGGACATGCTCAGTTCGTCGGTTCAAAGATTTTGCAACTTGCAAACGGAAAATCCATGCAGGTGAATCGGCAATTGCAAATTTTCAAATGCGCCGAACTTGCGCTGCTGGCGGTCGCTCCACGGGCGCATAAGCCTTTGCGGAAAGCGTATGATGTTGTTGGAAAATCTCTTGCTTGCAATATCCAGAATCCGTTTTTGGCAGATTTTGCCTACCTGTTGTTGAAGCCCGCAGAGTGGCTGGCTGTATCTGTATTGAAAATGGTTGTTCCTGAAATCAAATCAACTTCCATATATAATTGAGAGAGTATGTCATTCTGAGGAGTGGAGCGACGAAGAATCTCTACCGCTGCATGAAGAATCTTCGCAAGAGGAGAGATGCTTCGCTCCGCTCAGCATGACATCGATTTAGAAAATTCATACGGAGGTTAACCATGCTTTCTCTGATCCCTTGGCTTGTGTTTCTTCACACGTTATCCGCGCTTCTATTCTTTCTCGCGCATGGGACGTCGGTGGCGATGACGTTCCAGATTCGCAAGGAGAGGGACTATGCCCGTATTGGAGCATTGCTCGATCTTTCGGCTTCAACATTCAAGTTTATGATCCTCTCCTTTCTCGCCCTGGGGTTGACGGGACTCGCCATGCCGTTCATCTTGAAAATCTGGAATCAAGGCTGGGTATGGGCGTCCGTTATTTTGATGGTCGTTGTGGTTGTTCAAATGGGCATGATGAACGACAAACGCTACAAACACTTGCGGCGCATGATCGGTCAGCCGTACATGATCGGCGGCAAACATTTCCCCGCGGAGGCGCCAGCCAGCCAGTCCGAGGTGGAAGCGCACATCCAGAAATTGAAGGTAGGCGAACTGGTCGGCGTCGGGATCGTGATTCCCGTTATCGTGTTGTGGTTGATGGTGTTCAAGCCGTTCTAACCGAATGGAATGGTTTGCTATAATTGGCTCATGGATAAGATAAAGATACAAGTCCCTCGAAAACAACTTGTGGATTTCTGCCGCAAAAACCGCATCAAGAAACTCGCGTTTTTTGGTTCGGTTCTCCGCGACGATTTCAGCCCGCAAAGCGACGTGGATGTGCTGGTGGAATTCGAGGAGGGCAAGACGCCAGGGTTCGCGTTCTTCGGTCTTCAGGAAGAATTGAAGGAATTGTTCAACAGGGATGTAGATTTGCACACCTTCAAAGGGATTGAAACAAGCAGGAACCCGTTTCGCCGCAAGGCAATCCTCGAATCTGCGCAGGTCTATTATGTCGCGTGATGACGCCTATATTTACGATATGATGGAATCGGCGCAAGCCATACTTGGTTATATGGCGGGCAAAACATGGGTCGAATTTTCAAAAGATGCGCTTTTGCAGGATGCAGTGGTCCGCCGTCTTGAAATTATCGGAGAAGCCGCAGGTAGGGTGTCCGCTGAAACCCAGAAGAAGTATTCCTACATTCCATGGATGGCGATGAGAGGCACGCGGAATCGCGTAATTCATGGTTATGATTCGGTTCAATTGGATATTATCTGGGATATTGTGCAGGATGATTTGCCTGGTCTTATCAGTGAACTGAAAAAGATTATCCCCAACTCATAAAGTATCTTTTTGGCGACAGAACCCTGCCGCCAATTTTTATCGGAGGATTCACATGCCAGAAGAGAAAAAACCCGAAGAGAAAAAAGAAGAAAAACCCAAAGCCGTTGACAACCTTGTCACATCGAAACATTCCATCCGCATCGGCGGACGGACGATCAAGTACACCGTCACAGCGGGGACGATGGTGATGAAGGAGGAAACCGCCGACCGTGAGAAAGAAGCGGAGGGCGAGAAGCCGCGCGCGCAGGTCTTCTTCGTCGCGTACACCAAGGATGGAGTCAGCGATACGGCGAAGCGCCCGCTCACGTTTTCGTTCAACGGCGGACCTGGGTCATCGTCCGTGTGGCTGCATCTCGGTGTGTTGGGTCCGCGCCGGGTGATGATGAAAAACGACGGCGAGTTGCCGAAGCCGCCGTATCAGTTGAAGGACAATGAATTTTCGATCCTCGATGAGACCGATCTGGTTTTCATTGACCCGATGAACACGGGGTACACGCGCCCCGTGGAAGGTGTGGCGCCGAAGCAATGGCATGGATTCAAAAAAGATATTGAACTGGTCGGCGATTTTATCCGTTTGTATGCCACGCGCTACAACCGCTGGCTCTCGCCGAAGTTTTTGATCGGCGAGTCGTATGGCACGACGCGCGCGTCGGGTCTTTCGGGATATTTGCAGGAACGGCATGGCATGTACTTGAACGGACTCATGCTCATCTCTGCCGTGTTGGATTTCACGACGATTGATTTCAACGTGAATAACGATCTGCCGTACATTATGTTTTTACCTGGCTACACCGCAACCGCGTGGTATCACGACGCGCTCAAACCTCATCGCCCGTTGCAGGACTGGTTGAAAGAAGCCGAAGAGTTCGCGCTCGGCGATTATGCAAATGCGCTATTCAAAGGCGATTCGTTGACGAAAGAAGAACGCGCCGACATCATCAAGCGCACATCATATTTCACGGGTATCTCGGAACAATTCATCGAACGCTCGAACTTGCGAATCAACGACCAGCATTATTTCAAGGAACTCCTGCGCGAACGCGGACTCACCGTCGGTCGGCTCGATTCGCGTTTGATCGGGCGCGACAGACTCGGCGTCACCGAACATGCCGAATACGATCCGTTGCTCACAAACATCATGGGTCCATACACCGCCGCCTTCTACGATTACATCCGCCGCGAGTTGAAATTTGAATCCGATCTGCCGTATGAAATTTTGAGCGGGTTCGTGCATCCGTGGTCGTATAAAGAATTTGAAAACGCGTATGTCAACGTCGCTGAAACCTTGCGCGCGGCGATGACGTACAATCCGTATCTCAAAGTCTATGTTGCGAACGGATATTACGATCTTGGCACGCCATACTTCGCAACCGAATACACGTTCAACCATCTCGGTCTCGACGAGTCACTGCGCGGCAATGTGACGATGGGTTATTATGAAGCGGGTCATATGATGTACATTCACATCCCATCGCTAAAGCAAATGAAAAAAGATTTGGCGGCATTCATCAAGGACTCCGCATAGATGACTGATGTAAAACAGTTTAGCCACAGAGCCACAGAGTCATGGAGAAAAAAACAAAAGCTTTTCTCTGCGTCTCTGTGGCTTATTATCCCCTTGTGGGACCGCGGCAAAAAATGTCAGGTGAATAAATGAATCTTGACGATCTCGAACGCTTCAAACAACTCGACACCCTCAACATGCTCGGCGAGATTGACAACCTCCCCGATCAACTCGCGCTTGCGTATCAACTCGGCATGAAACACGATTTGCCTGATTGGAAAAATTTCAGACAGGTTGTCATCGCGGGCATGGGCGGATCCGCCATCGGCGCGGACTTGCTCGCCTCGTACTGCGCTTCTCTCGCCCCTCTGCCTGTTTCAGTCCATCGAGATTATTCCCTGCCCCTCTTCGCGCGCGGCGACGAAACGCTCGTCATCTGCTCCTCGCACTCCGGCAACACCGAAGAGACTCTCGACGCATTCGAGTCCGCCCGCAAAGCGGAATGTCGAATCGTTGTGGTTTGCACAGGCGGCGAACTTGCCAAACGCGCAAAGGAAAACAACATTCCGCTGTGGACGTTCGATCACGAGGGTCAGCCTCGCGCCGCGGTGGGATTCTCGTTCGGCTTATTGCTCGCCATGTTCGAGCGCCTCGGCGTCATCCCCGATCAATCGAAAGAGATGGAAGACGCGGTCGCTTCGATGAAACGGACTCAGCAACACTTGAAAGCAGACGTCCCTGCGGTGAAGAATCCCGCCAAGCGATACGCGGGTCAACTGATGGGGAGGTGGGTGACGTTCATGGGTTCAGGTTTGCTCAGCGTTGTTGCGCGACGATGGAAAGGGCAGATTAACGAAGTGGCGAAAGCAGGCGCGAATTATGAATTCCTCCCCGAAGCCGATCACAACACGCTGGCTGGCACAAAGAATCCAGAGGAAACGCTCAATGCCCACACGATGACTCTCTTCCTGCGCGCGCCGTCCGACCATCCGCGCAACAGGCTGAGGTCCGACCTGACGCGCAAAGCCTTCATGCTCGAAGGGATGAACACCGACTACATTGACGCGCGCGGGGAGACTCCGCTCGCCCACATGTGGACGTCCATCCTGTTTGGCGATTACATGGCATATTATTTAGCGATGGGCTACGGCGTTGACCCCACTCCGATTCAGGCGCTGGTCGAGTTCAAAGAAGCGATGAAGGAAGCGAAGTAAAAAGATTCACCGCGAAGACCGCCAAGGGCGCGAAGAATAAATCTTTCTCTTTGCGGTCTTAGCGTGCTTTGCGGTAAAAATATTTTATGCCCCTCAAATCCAAAATTCGTCAAACGATCTATCAATCTGAAAAACTAATTCAGCGAATTCGATTTTCATCACAACAGACCAATTTACCGATCCTCCTCGGCATCTCCTTCCCCAAAAGCGGAACCCATCTGCTCGATCAAATTCTGTTAGGGTTTTCCAACGTCGCACCGTATTCAAAACGCCTGCATTCTTTTTATGCCGAGTACGAAGGCGAAAGCGGAATCAAACGCGCGCCCGAACAAGCCATCCGTTGGCTCGATTCGCTTCGACCACGTGATGTCGCGTCGGCGCATCTCTTCGCGCGACCCGATGTGGTTGCACGGGTTTGCTCTCCAAAGTTCATTCCTTACTTCATCTTCCGTGATCCGCGCGACGTGGTCGTCTCGCATGTTTTCTACGTCACCGAAATGGAAAAGAATCACGTCCATCATGCCTATTATCAGTCGCTTCCTGATGTTGATGCGCGTCTCAAGGTGAGCATTTTAGGAAGACCCGATGCGGGCATGGAATTTCCGAACATCGCCGAACGCTTTGCTCTGTACATGGATTGGTTGAATCATTCCGAAGCGCTTTCGATCCATTTTGAAGATTTGATTCACGACCGCGCCGCGACGTTGACCCGCATCCTGGAACATTTCCTCACCCGCGTCCCGCTTCGAACGCCCCGCAAGTTGATCCTCGAATCCTTGGAGTCATCCATCAACCCCAGCCGTTCCCCCACCTTCCGTTCGGGGAAGACAGGCGAATGGAAAAACTATTTCACCGAGGAACACACTCGTATTTTCAAGGATGTTGCTGGGGATTTGTTGATAAGATTGGGGTATGAGAAGAATCGTGATTGGTAAATACCGAAACGGGATCGTAGACAAGTATACAGGTACACAAGTAAACAACCGCCACGCCTACCTGTATCCTTGTCTACGTGTATACCTGTCTACTTGTGTGCCTCTCCCATGAACTGCTCCATCGTCATCCGCGCCTACAACGAAGAGAAACACATCGGGCGTTTGCTGGAGGGGATCAAACAGCAGACACTGAAAGATGTGGAGATCATCCTCGTCGACTCAGGCTCGACGGATGCAACTGTTCCGATTGCTGAATCATTTGGGGCGCGCATTGTACGGATTCCGTCGGCGGAGTTTACGTTTGGGAGGTCGCTCAACTTCGGGGTCCGCGCCGCGACGCGTGAATTTATCGTCATCGCCAGCGCGCATGTCTATCCCGTGTATCCTGACTGGCTGGAGTCGTTGCTGAGTCCGTTTGCCGCAGGTGAAAGGGTTGCGCTTACGTATGGCAAGCAACGCGGACCCGAATCGGCGAAGTTTTCAGAACAGCAGATTTTTCACCAGTGGTATCCCGATGTGAGCAATTTGAATCAACCGACCGCGTTTTGCAACAATGCCAATGCCGCCATCCGAAAAAGTATGTGGGAAAAGAATCCTTACGACGAAACGTTGACGGGACTTGAAGATCTGGCATGGTCAAAGTGGGCGAAGGAGCAGGGATGCAAAATCGCCTACGTTGCCGAAGCGGAGATCGTTCACATTCATAACGAAACGCCGCGCGGCGTGTTCAACCGCTACCGCCGTGAAGCGATGGCGTTCAAGCGGATTTATCCTGAAGCGCATTTCAACATTTACGATTTTATGAGACTGACGATCACAAATATTTTCAGCGATCTGTGGCACGCGGCGCGTGAACACGTGTTGCTGAGAAATATCGCTTCGATATTTTGGCTCCGCTTCATGCAATTCTACGGAACGCGCATGGGCCACCGCGAGACGAGTTTGGTCACGCCACAATTGCGCGAGACGTTTTATTATGCGAGGGAAAGAAAGAGGAAAGAGGAAAAAGATAGAGGGGTGGAGCCGATTCGGTATGACTAGCGCGGCAGTTGGCAAAACATCAGCTGACCATTGATTACCTTACACTTTCAAAATCAGGACGCTGATTCACGCTGAAAACGCAGATTTTTTCTTTTTGAATCAGCGAAATCAGCGTTTATCTGCGTCCCAAAACCATTGTGTAAGGTAATCAG
>Ga0138256_10000705_pt1 | contig 36014 bp, 29 predicted proteins | sample KNB2016incub_MG_FD_105486 | JGI IMG/M metagenome (GOLD analysis project Ga0138256, IMG submission 105486) | Active sludge microbial communities from wastewater in Klosterneuburg, Austria - KNB2014incub_MG | ecosystem: Engineered > WWTP > Activated sludge > Unclassified | place: Austria... | reverse complement strand
TGTGTAAAAGCGATCATTGGCTGAGGCATCATCTTTGTTCAGCTTTGCAGATCTTCGCGCGTCGCGTGATATGTGCGGACCGGGGTTAAGATGATGAAAACTGCGGCGGCCGTGTTTACCTGGCTTTGGCGGCGCACATTTACGCTGAATTGCCGGGCGGCCAACAAACTGAAGTCTGTTGGGAGCCGCTCTATATCGGCTCATTCCTTAAATCGAAGTTCCTCGATTATTTCGGCCATATATTTGCGTCCTAGCTCAAGGTCATCCGGCTTTAGCGACACTGCTCCGACGACCGCATGTCCTCCGCCGCCGTAACGCTCGCATATTTCGGCAATGTTATGTGTTCGCGGCCGCGGTGCCCATGGGTTTGAGCCGACCGAGATCTTTGTTCGAAACGAACTTTGGCTCAATGAGACGACGTAGGTCACCTCGGGATAGAAATAATAGGGAATGAACTTATTATAGCCTTCGATTCCCGTCCCCGTCAGGTCGAAACTTACAACGCCCCGTGACGAGACCGAATGTTCCTTTATTGTCTCGACCGTGGCCCAATGCTGTTCGAGTATCGGCCTTAACTTTGCCTGGATCTCATCGCTCGCGATGATCTCATCGAGCGAATGTTCGGTCAGCATTCGGATGATCTTTTCTACAAACGCGGGGTCCTTTTCGCCTTCGATCACCTGCATCAACTTTAGCGCCGAAGAGCGAAGTTCGACGCACTGGGCAGCCGATTCGTAAAATGCACCGTCAATAATGTGGGCCCATTCGATCAGTTCAGCAAGCGACGGATCGTCAAAATCGTACTTCTCCTTTGCAATTCTGGCAATGAACTCGGCGCAGGAAGGACTCTTAGTATCGAGAAACTTTTTCCCGGATGTATCCGCCATGAAATGCTGCTCATCCTCGTCTGAAAGGAAGGCTGACTGGTGATGGTCGAACCACCAGGTCAAGCGTTCGTCCGGGCAGTATTTGAAATCGACTATCGCGTTCTCGTCGCCGTCGAACTGTTCGCGGTCAAAGGCGTTTCCTGCCCGATGCATCGTAGGGGAATATAGAACTTCGGCCGATGGGTCCATCTTTGAGCGGTAAAATTTTGTAAAGATCGCGGCCGACGAAACACCGTCGAAACAATTGCCGTGATAAAGTATCCTGAGCTTCATAATTTTCCATTCGGCAAACTTTCGCTTGCCGAAAGCCGGCAACTTTCAACAAACTTTGGTTTGTTGAACATTTGGTCGCGGGCAAAACATTCTAGGTTAGTGGGCGGACAGGAGTTCGTCAAGCAAGGCACAATATGATGATCCGTAGGGCAGGGCCGGGCGATACGGCATCGCTCGTAGATTTTAATCAGAAGATGGCCCTTGAGACCGAGGGGAAAGCACTCGACACCGACGTGCTGACGAAGGGCGTCTCGGCTGTGTTCACCGATCCGAAAAAGGGTTTTTACATTGTCGCAGAGGAAGAAGCCCGGATCGTCGGCGGGCTAATGGTCACTTTTGAATGGAGTGACTGGCGGAATAAGTGGTTTTGGTGGATCCAGAGTGTTTATATCGTGCCTGAAGCGCGCGGCAGGGGCATATATAGAAAACTGTACGATTTTGTAAAAGAAGCGGCCGGGCCGGAAAGTAATGTTTGCGGGTTCCGGCTTTATGTTGAACGAGAGAACGTCAATGCTCAAAAGGTATATGAGCAGGTCGGCATGAAAGAGTCGGTCTATTTTATGTTTGAGGAATACAATTAAAGCCGGATCTCCTGGGAGAAGATCCGGCTTTTTTGAAAACTGTATCCGCCGCTCTGAATTAGCGAGATAATTGTAGAAAGATGTTCACCCTATAAAACAAGAATCGAGAGGCAAGCGGTTCGCAGTTTTCAAATATCAAAAACTTTTATTGGAACAGTTTGAGAAGAAGATCGGTTCAGTCTTCGTGCCCACACGCGAAGATTACCCCCAAGCGATCCGACCTTCTTCTCAAAGCTTTCAAAAATCAACCTGCTCAACCGGGTTTGTAAAGTGGGGAGCCTGATACCCCTATCAGGCTCCTGCCTTCCCTGCGTTCGTCGTTGTTACCTGGAGCTTGATTGATTTTCGTCAGTGACGAAGATGTCCTATCAACGCTTTTCTAGTTAGCAATGGGCGTGCCAAAACGTTTTAGTTAAAATATGGCCCACGGGCCGAATATTGACTCTTAAAGTGTCTGTTTTGCATACACAGAAAGTGAAGTCATTGAAAAAGAATGTTCGTTTTCAATTCACTTGCGGTCAGCAGTGTATGATTTACAATGTCGATGAATGAGATCTCTGAAACCGAGCTGTCACGGATATGCGAAGGCATTCGGGCCGATCGCGACAAAATAATAAAGCACAACCCGATCGGCAGCGACGCTGAGGTGCTTTTATGGATGCTGTTAAACTGCCTGAACAGCTATCTGAGCCTTTCAGAAATGGAAATGCCATGTTTTACCGGAAAGCCGGATGAAGCCACGTACCGCGAGGCGATCCTGTACGTACTTCGAAAGCGGGCCGCTGGCGACTTCGATGCCGAATCGTATATTGATAATCTTGTATCAAAATGATCATAAAACAGTTTGTTCAGACCGCTTTTCAACAGAACACCCGGGTTGCGGCGTGTTCCGCGACCGGTAAGGCCATTTGCATCGATCCAGGTGAGGAATCGCCAGAAGTTGCCGATTTTATTGCTGAAAACGGTTTTGATCTGACCGCGATATGTCTGACGCACGGACACCTGGACCATGTCGGCGGAACAGCATATTTGCACGGCCGTTTTCCTGAAGCTGACATTGTTGCCCACCGCGAAGAGGCGGGCCTGTACAATTCACTTCAGCGGCAGCCTTTGCTGATGGGCATTCAGCCGCATCAATTAAAGGCCATGGGGATGGATTACGCCGAACCGCCGCCGATAACGAGGTTTGTCGAAGACGGTGAAGTGATCGTGGCCGGCGAGATGCGGTTCACGGTCCGGCACTGTCCCGGCCACACACTTGGTCATATAGTTCTTATTGAGGAAAGCGAAAAGACCGTATTTACGGGCGACTGTCTTTTTAACGGGACAATTGGCCGTACTGACCTGCCCGGCGGCAATTTTGATCAGTTGATCGATTCGATCCGCGAAAAGATCATGACGCTGCCCGACGATTTCATGATCTGCTGCGGTCACGGCCCTGACACGACCGTAGGGCGCGAACGGTCCTCAAATCCGTTTCTAAACGACACTTACTCCTTGAGCTAGATCACTTGCCCTGGAATAAGAATTCAGGGCAGATGAGTCAGCCGCGGTCTTTACAGGGGAAGCAAGGCAATCGAACATACTTTTGTACACTTTGTGTCTTCAGCCTGGCAGACGTTGTGTTAGAAAAGCAGCTATCACAAATACTGAAAATGGCGGACGCGAACGTCGCAAAGAACTAGAAATCAGCAAGAAATTAACTGTAAATGAACTGTTGAGGCGCCATTGGCCTTTTCCGCTCTGAAGCTGAGGAAAGAGTCAGGCATTATTATGTGCAAGTCAGCCGGAAGCGGACCTATCAAAAAATGTTTGTGCCTGGAAACGGTCCAATTAAGCTCCTCGATGAAATTACTCGGATCATTGAACAGCTGATGTCGGCGTCAAACGATATGACCGAAACAATCCAAACGTCTGTCCCTCGCCGCGTTTATACCAACGGTCGAGATTTGCAAATGAAGGTTCGGCCTCGGCCGGAACAATTATGTGATCGATAGCGGGGTTGTAGGCATCTTGGGCGGCTAGCTCCTTAATGAAATTCGCATATCGGGCAACCTCTCCCGTGATCTCGTCGTTCGAAATTGAAATGCCGCCGGTGCCTAGTGACGGCAGGGCCCGCTCGGAGCCAAAGATGGCCGCCGTAACCTCAAACGAATTCGCCCGCAGCGCGGCATCAAGGTCGCGGTCGCCGTAGCCGGAGAAATAGAGGAACATATAGAAAAGCCTCTTATTCTCTGAAATTCCAACACCGCCCGCCGAAGATGTGTGCGGATTCCACAATGCCCTGGCGGAACCGACTGAAGGGATAAAATCGGCGGTAACAAAGTTCGTCCCAAGTATGACCGGGGCCGCGGGCGACAAATTCTTTACGGCCGCGGCGACTGGCGGCATCGTCGCGTCGCGGATCTCGGCAGCGGTAAAGTTTCTCGAGGTTGAACCGTAAGCCTCAAACAGTCCCCAGGAAAACGCGGCCAGCCCAAGGTAAGCAAGGCCGCGGCCGAATCCAGGCACGTCGATCTTGCTCGTTCGCCAACTTGAGATGAGTAAAACCGCCGCCGCCAGGACGGCATAGTTCCCGATGAACAGCTCGTAATGTATCGGCTGAAGGGAACGGCCTGTAATGATCTGCTGGTTAAATACCGCCGCCGGCAAAAGGGAAAGCGAAATTATTAACGGCAGCTTTCCGAATGCGGGCGTTTCGCGTTTTATAAGAATGAGAGAAGCGGCGACAACCATGACGCCGATCCACATCGACGGCGAAGCAAACTCCGGAGTTCGTGTCAACGAAAGCAGCTGTACACTGTCCAGGTTCGGCGAACGCTTGGAAAGAAGGGAAAAATATGGGACAAGTGCGGCGGCAGCGCCGAGGCCGACGACTGCCGAGGTGATCAAAGAACGGCCCATTAACGAACGGTCAAACAGCATCGTCGCCGCAACAAAACATACCAGCCATGCGGCTGCGGCCGTCCAAATATAAAAGTAACTAAAAACTAGTGCCGCAAAGACCGATCCAGCCGCGGCGGCGAGAAATACAGTCTTAACAGCCGTCTTCGCCCGAACAGCTTTCCAAACCAGAAGACAAAAAACAAAGAACCCCGGAAAAGCCAGTCCCGGCTGATAGCGTCGAAGAAACGGCAGATAATCCGCAAGGACGCGAGAATCGAATATACCGCGAAGCTCACCTTGAAATGCTGCCGCCGTTCCGAAGCAAAGCACAACGATCGGGCCTATAATCGCGGCTTCAGGATCCTTCGTGACTTCAAGCAAAAACCAATATAGTGCCAATGCCGAAAGCATGGCGAGCACAACCGCAAGGATGATGAACGCGGTCGAAACGCTCAACCCTAGGATCCTGGCAGGCAATGCGATCGAGTATGCCGGTATGAATTGGATCGAATAGAGGGTTTCCGGCTGTGGTGTAGCCGGCGAATCGGCGGCACCGGTGAACGGATCATTCTTTCGGGGCTTTCCCTCAATAAGCGAATTTACGTAGGCCGAATACGCCGGTTCATCGTAATTTGACGCGACATACGAACCATTCCACGAACCGGCCTTCAGAATGAAAAAGAGCTGCGGAAAAAGTGCAAGAAAGACCATTGCGGCAACCGGCAAAAGCACCGCCTTCGGGCCTGAAAGAAACCGTAGATACATAATAGCTCGGAACGCGGCGGCGGCAGGTGACAGAGTTCTGCGGCGTTCGATTGATGATAATAGAAAAGCGGGCCCTGGGAAAGAGGCCCGCCGTTACTCGATTTCTTGGTCCGCCGGCCAGCCCGGTTTCCGCATTGATTCTACGCGACGGTCACTTCACTCGCTAAATATACATCTTGGATCGCGTTTAGCAGTTCAACCCCTTCTGACATAGGACGCTGAAACGCCTTGCGGCCCGAGATAAGGCCGGTTCCGCCGCCGCGTTTGTTGACAACCGCGGTTCTGACCGCATCCGCGAGGTCGCCCGAGCCCTTTGACTCACCGCCCGAGTTGATCAGCCCGCAGCGCCCCATATAACAGTTCGCTACCTGATAACGCACAAGGTCGATCGGGTTATCGCTCGAAAGTTCGTCATAGACCTTTTTGTTTGTTTTCCCGTAACTGCTTTCGATATTGAGTGAATTGTAACCGCCGTTTCGCTCGGGCAATTTTTGCTTGATGATATCGGCCTGTATCGTTACGCCGAGATGGTTTGCCTGGCCTGTCAGGTCGGCGGCCGTGTGCATGTCGCCATCGGCCGTCTTAAACTTTGAGTTTCGCAAATAGCACCAAAGGATCGTCGCCATACCAAGTTCGTGGGCGTAAGCGAACGCCTCTGAAACTTCGGTTATTTGGCGAGTAGATTCATCGGACCCAAAATATATTGTTGCGCCGACCGCGGCCGCGCCCATATTTCTTGCCTGCTCAATCGTGCCGAACATTACCTGGTCGAACCTATTTGGATAAGTAAGAAGCTCATTATGATTGATCTTAACAATGAACGGAATTTTATGGGCATACTTTCGTGCCACCGAACCCAGTACGCCAAAAGTCGATGCGACCGCGTTGCATCCGCCCTCGATCGCGAGTTTTACAATGTTTTCCGGATCAAAGTATTGCGGGTTTGGGGCGAAGCTGGCCCCGGCCGAATGTTCTATTCCCTGGTCCACTGGCAGGATCGAGAGATAACCGGTCCCGGCCAGCCGCCCGGTCCCATAAAGCGACTGCATGCTTCGCAAAACCGCCGGCGAGCGGTCGGAATACACCCAAACCCGGTCAACAAAATCGCCGCCGGGCAAGTGCAATTGGTCTTTTGAGATCGTTTTAGATACGTGGTTCAACAATAATTCAGCATCCGTACCCAGAAGTTCCTGGATCCTGCTGTAGCCTTGTGACATAGTTCATCTCCGCAAAATGTAATAATTGATAGCGATTGAAATGGCTGATTATAACATAAGGAAGGGCGCGGCTTGAATTGGGAAAAAACCGGTAAATTGAACTAATTCTAAATATTTTGACGCAATCTCGTTTGCGGCCTCTTTGTCTTCTCGTTGTGCCCAATGCATTAAGGGCTTCGTCATGACAAAAGGAACTGACATGGAGACGCACAGACCTTAAACTGATCGAATTTGACCTTTAACCAAATATCGTTGGCAATTGGCCCGGATATTCGCTATTATTCAACTGTGTGAAACGGCGAAGTGTGCTCGTTACACTTTGCCTCAGATGAATCGCTGCAATTGCGATGCAGTAGTTTTCGATCTCCACCCATTCAATAAAAAATTTGGAGCGCGTATGAAGACTCTCTCAGGACGATCGTGTATTTTCTCTGCCTTGTTTGTTGTACTGTTCTTTCTCCCGATAATTGGACAGGACAAGAACTGGCGGCCGGTGCCGCCCGAGGACATTGCCTCCGATGTGCCGGTCGTTGAACCCGGCGCAGATGCCGAGGCCCTGCTCTGGGAAATGCGAATCGACGATTCATCTGATGATCTCGACATGTGGCATTATGTTCGCGTAAAGATCTTTTCGGAACGCGGTCGGGAAAAGTTCAGCAAGTTCGATATCCCTTTCACGAAGGGCACGAAAATAAAGGACCTCACCGCCCGCGTTATCAAAAAGGACGGCACGATCGTGGATGTGTCGGAAAAAGACATATTTGACCGCGAGATCGTCCGTGCAAGCGGGATAAAGGTAAAGGCAAAATCATTCGCCGTCCCGAACATCGAGCCGGGCGTGATCGTCGAATATAGATACAAAGAAGCAATAGACGACGCCGGGGCCTCGGGTATGCGGCTGCCGCTTCAAAGGGATATTCCGATCAGGCATCTTGCGTATTATTACAAGCCGAACGCGAAGGAGCCTCAATACCAGGCATACAATGCCAAAGAGTTTAAGTTCGTCCCGGACAAGAAAGGATTTTTTCTGGGTGAGTCGCGGAATATTCCGTCCTTTAAGGAAGAACCGCGGATGCCGCCCGAAGATCAGGTCCGCCCTTGGCTGCTTTTGACCTCGACCCGTTTACAGTTTACGTCGTTCCGGCCCGACGGCGGCTTTTCGTTCGTTATCAAGGATCCAAGCAATGTTCAGGCATATTGGGGAGCCTTTGCCGGCGAACGAGGCCAAACGCTGGCGTTCGTGCTTAAACCGGATAAAAAGATCAAAGCGGCGGCGGAAACCATAACCGCCGGGGCCGCAACCAGCGACGAAAAATTGAGGCGGCTTTATGATTTCTGCCAAAAAGAGATCCAAAACGTGTTTTACGACAAGTCGCTGACCGACGAGCAGCGCAAAAAACTGCCGCAGCTAAAATCGATGGGCGATATTCTCGAACGCAAGCAGGCGGTCTCGCCCGCCCATGTTGACTGGCTATTCGCCGCGTTGGCAAACTCGCTGGGCTTTGATGTCAGGCTTGCTTATACAGGCAACCGCAGCCAGATGTTTTTCAACCCTAAAATGGCAAATGAGCGGCTTTTGCATTTTGCCGGTATCGCGGTCGGTGAGAATAAGGCTTACAAGTATTTCAACCCGTGCGACCCGCATGTACCTTACGGCATGCTGCCGTGGTTCGAGGAAGATTCGTTTGTGCTCATGATCGCCAAGGACAACTATCTTTGGGCCGAGACACCGGCGTTGACGTACGAACAGAATAACTATAAGCGAACCGGAAATTTCAAGCTGCTCGAAGACGGAACTCTCGAAGGTGATGTGAAGATCGAACTCACCGGCCAGCCGGCAATATCCTTTAGACAGTCTTACTATGACGACACCGCGGAAAAGCAAAGGGAATCGATCTCGGATTCGGTCAAAGCGAGAATTAGCGGCGCCGAGGTGACGGACGTTTCCGTCGAGAATATGAATGAGGCCGGAAAGCCCTTGGTTCAGGGTTATAAAGTACGCATTCCCAACTACGCCCAAAAAACCGGAAAAAGGCTTTTCTTTCAACCCAGCTTTTTCCAATACGGGCCGTCGGCGATGTTCTCGAGCTCAACAAGGCAATATGACATTTTTTTCCGTTATCCGTGGTCAGAGAACGACACGATAAATATTTCCCTTCCGCCGGGCTTCAGCCTCGACAATGCCGAGACGCCGGCACCGTTTAGCGATACCAACAAGATAGGTTCCATTGATATTAAGATCGGCATAAACAGCGCGAAGAATATTCTGGTCGCAACGCGCAATTTCTATTGGGGCGCCGGCGGCAACATATTTTTCGCGGCAAAGACCTATCAGCCGATAAAAAACGTCTTTGACACGTTTCACAAGACTGATGCGCACACGATCACCCTTCGGCAGAATTAGCCAAGGGAAAAATTCCGCGCCCCCCTTGCGGAGCTGAGGCCAATTATGTTCACTTGCTGTAAAAATGCTTTGGTTGTTTTTTTCGCGGCAGCCGCTTTTTGTGTTTCCGCATTTGCGGGCGGAGAAGCCCCGGAGTGGCTGAAACAGGCGGCAAGAACTCCAGTACCGAACTACGAAAAAGAGGTCGATGCCGTCGTTCTTTTTCATGAAGAAGCGGTCGCGTTGGACGCAAACGGCCGGCTGGTCACGGTCGAGAGGCATGTGATCAAGATTCTGCAAAAGGAAGGTGTTCGTGACGCCGTCGCAAGCGCGTTCTATTTATCCAAATTCAGCCAGGTAAAGAACCTTGATGCATGGCTCTTGGCCCCCAATGGAGCCGTGACGGAATTTGGAAAGAAAGAAACTGTTGATCTGATCTCGGACCCCGACGATATCTACGACGAAGGGCGGATCAAATCGATCGATGCTTCAAGCCAGGCAGAGATCGGGTCTATTTTCGGCTATACGTCAACGACCGAGGACCGTCCGCTTTTTTACCAACAACAATTCTTGTTCCAAGACGGTCACCCGACGCTTGTTTCCCGCTTCAGCCTGAATCTGCCGCAAGGCTGGTCGGCAAAGAGCCTGACATTCAACAGGGCCCCGGTTACGCCGCAGGTCAATGGATCAACATATTTTTGGGAGCTTCGCGACCTTGCGCCGATCTCGATCGAGCCGATGGCCCCCACGTTCTCAAACCTCGTTCCGCGCATTGCGATCAACTATTCGCCGCCAACAGAGGCCCAGGCCGCCGACAAGGCGTTTAGTAATTGGATCGACGTTTCACGGTGGGCTACCGTGATGTATGAACCACAGGTCATCATCAATGATGAAGTGGCCGCAAAAGCACGCGACCTTACGGCCGCCGCGAAAACAGAGCTTGAGAAAATACAGGCGATCGGCAAGTTCGTTCAGGACATGCAGTATATCTCGATCGACATCGGCGTCGGATACGGTAACGGAATGAAGCCGCGGCCGTCCGATCTTGTTCTCGGCCGGGGATATGGCGATTGTAAGGACAAAGCTAATCTGATGCGTGCAATGCTCAGATCACTAAAGATCGAGGCGTATCCGGTCATTATCTACTCAGGCGATCCGGGGTTTGTCCGGGCCGAATGGGCCTCGCCGCGGCAGTTTAACCACTGCATCATAGCCGTTCGGGTCTCGGATGAAACAAAGGGCCCGACGGTCATCGAGCACAAGACGCTCGGCCGGCTGATGATTTTCGACGCGACCGACCCCTTTACGCCCGTCGGCGATCTGCCCGAATATCTTCAGGGCAGCAACGGCCTGATCATCGCCGGTGAAAAAGGCGGATTGTTCGAGATGCCGGTCACGCCGGCCGATTTCAATGCCTGGAATCGCGAAACGACGATTTCTCTTAATGAAAGGGGCGACATTGCCGGAACGATTCGCGAGCGTGTGTCAGGACAGGAATCACGCGGCCCGCGCACAATGCTGCGTTCGACTTCGGCCGAGAATTTCCGCAAATCCATTGAACGCTGGCTTACACGCGGAGCAACGGCCGCAAAGCTCACGAAATTCACTCCAGTGGACGGACATGAGAAAGCCGCGTTCGATATGGACATCGAGTTTTCGGCGCCGCAATACGGGCAGTTGATGCAGAACAGGCTTCTGGTTTTCAAACCCGCCGTCGTGAGCCGTACCAGCACGCTGAATCTGACGGAAAGGTCCCGGAAGAACCCGATCAATTTTGAATCGAATTCTTTTACCGAACGCGTTCAGGTGGATCTGCCGTCTGGCTTTGAGGTTGATGAAATGCCCGAGCCTGTCAGCCTCAGCCTGCCTTTCGGCACATATTCGACAAAGTATGAGATCAAGGAAGGCAAGCTGTTTTACACGCGTGCACTGATAACGAAAAGAACGTCCGTGCCCGTTGAAAAATACGCCGAGGTCCAAGGTTTCTTCTCCAAGATCCGAGACGCCGAGCAATCGCCGGTCGTTCTCATCAGGAAGTGACAGCTTTAAACCACGCAGTGACCGCTCAAAATATCTCTTCGTCAAACGACCGGCCTCGCTAATTGTTGTATCTACGTTGGTTACGACGGCTGAAATACGTCCGCGGAAACCGATTTGAGGCAACGTGTTTCATGTATGCAACATCCAAGTATCAGTAAGTTACAACGAGGGACAAGAGCGATATGTTAAACCAAAAAAGGGAAAAAACAGCCATCAAGAGCAAAAAGGACATGATCCTTTCGCTATTTGCGAACGGCGTGAACAGGATCGAAACGATCGCGGCAATTTCCGGTGCAAAACCTAGCTACGTCGGATCGGTGCTCCAAAACAACGGGTTGATCGACAACTATTTCGACCTTTACACATCGACCGCTCATCCGATGAATATCTATTCGAAGCATTTCAGGGGCAAACTTGGCTTTAAGGACGTTGAGTCAGCTCAGCGAAGTGTTAAGGAACTAGAAGGATCGTATCGATACTTTGACGATCGGCAGGACCGCGCCGGCCAGCATCACACGCTCGAAATGGCCCTGACGATGCTTGACCGCGCCCGCTGGACCGGAAAGCTGAACGAGGCCGAAGTTTACCGCCAGTGGCTTGTGAAAAAGCTGAGTACACCGCTTGTAGATATAGAACGGCCGATGCAGGCAGCCGCGGGGCCGGCAGAAGATGGGGCCGGCCTCGGGGAACAAGATATTGACTTCAGCTATCGTCAGAACAAGAAACGCGCCGCATGATATGCTCCTGAACCATAGTTGGTGCGAATCGGCGTATTGTTCTATAATCGGTCGCCGGCCAAATGGCGAAAGCAGTGAATTGCCCTTCCTTGGGCATGAAATGCATGATTCGATCTTACTGTAAAAAGGCCGAATAAACTTACGTCAGAATGTGCAAAAAAATAGGCGGCCCGAAATGGGCCGCCTTCATTTGTTCAGGCTCAAAAACGATAGGCCTAGTTCAATGCAACAAAGTCCACTCCGGCAAGATTGTCGCCGGTGTTGAGGAACACTGTTGAGTTCTCGAACCTGAAACGCTTTGAGTTGATACTGAGGATCGCCGGCTCACCGGCCGGAATTCCCTCAATTCGGTAATAACCAAAGGTACCGGTAAGGGCAATAAGGACCGTTCCGTCGCTGAGAACGACCGAGATCCGAACATTTCTAATTCCGCGTCCTTCGGCATTTCGGACACGGCCTTCGACACTTACATCTGCGGCCGTTGAACCTGATCTGAATCCTGCGTCAAAGGTGTGGTTGTTTGACCCTGCCGGCCCCGTGGTAAGTGTGATGACCGGAAAGTTTCCAGCCGGCGAACCAACGGGGTTATTGACATAAAGTGCATCCGAATCAGACGAGTCATCGTCCCCGGACTGAACCGTCCGGTCCACAAGGGTCAACGAAGTGCCTGAGAGCGGGCCGCCAACTTCGAAATCAGCCGGATTGTCGAACCGCACCTGATATGCGGTATTCGGACTCAACGCGAGGTTGTAGATCGTATTTCCGGTACTAGTGCCGGCAGCCGATGAGAAATAATATTCTCCATCCTGATCGGTCAAGGCCGTAGCGATCAGATTTCCGCCTGCATCATAAAGGCGAACCGTGACACCCGAAACAAGGACCGGGACCGCTGCGACGCGAGATTCGTTCGGGTCCTGAACGCCGTTGCCGTTCGCGTCACGCCAAACGCGGTTGCCGATCTCGATCGGGGCCGCGGAACATAAAGGCAGGACGTTCCCGATCCCGTTCGCCTTGCCAAAATCGCTTGTGGTGTATGCAAGATAACCGCGATTCTGTGCTCCGGTCGCATTGTTAAGCCATCTGAAACCGCCGGCATCGTAAATATTGTCAACCGGCAAATATGCCGGGTCGAACATTGTCGCTACGAGTACATTGGTTCCCGGTACCTGGGCCGCGCCGCCCAACGCTACTTCGTCATGCGGTGTACCGTTCGGATGATAGTTATCCTGATAATAATATTCGCCGCCGCCAGGGCCTTCATTAGTACCCTGAGGCCCGCTTCCGCCGCTGCCGCAACGGCCGTCGCTCTCAAGTGTCCATCCAAGCGCCGGGCTGCCGCATGCACGAAGCAGATCGCCGCCTGTTATTCCCTTAAATAGCTGCGAGGCATTATTCGGATTGCTCGCATTGTTATAGCCTGACTGGTCACCATTCCGGTCTCGCAATGCGAGGACCAGGTTTCCGCGGTCAAAATCGATGTCAGTAAGCATCGGCTGAGGATAGATGAAATGCGATCCGCTGATCGTGTTGTACAAAGTTCGCCAATTTCGCCATGCCGCCGATAGCCCCGGATCTACCTCAAGCCTCGGATAATTTAGCTGAAAGTTCATATCCGGTGCCGCATTGAAAGTCATCGCGGTTGGATTAAACCGGTAAACATAAGCACGGAGATTTGTTGAAATAGATCCACCGGACGTTTCGCGTGAGCAGACTGCCCCTACATATACCGTACCTTCATGCCAGGCGACCGCAAAAGGACGAACATCGTCCGCGTTACCGCAATTTGGCATGGTTGCCGGAAAAGCAGTGCTTTGAATAGTAGTACCGTCCAGAGTTCCCGAGGTTGGTATTCTATATAAACTTCTGTTTGCAAGGTTCATGACGAACAAGTATTGCTCATCACTAGAGAGCGCCATTCCGCCAAAGGCAATTTTGCCGACCGCGTCCCATGTGGCCTGTCCGTTGTCGGTGTTGTAATCTGACGCATTGTGCGGATCCGTGCCGGCGGTTCCTGCCCCAAAGACCGTGTTCAGGTTTACATACTCCGAGACCGTTCCGTTATTCCGGTTCACCTGGTAAATTGCTCCCGGGCCGCCTGGGCCAAATTTCGCGTGCTTCTTCATATAAGCCGAGGCGAAAATGCGTCTAGTGGACCGGTGATAGACGAGTCCAAAGGTCGTGCCGACCTGATTTGAGTTGGCAAGCGCCGTGTTTCCCGGCGATTGGAAATCACTCGCCGGCAAACCATTGATCACGCGCGTGCTGCCGGCCCAGAAAGGGACCGAAAAGATAGCGTTGGGTGTCGAACTGCCGCCGACGCCATAAAGCTGGGCGCATATCTCAGGGTTGTTCTGGCAGTAATCGACCTGACGGTTGAGGGCCAAATTTACGTTTGATGTATTTCCGTTTGAAACGAACTGTACCGTTGAGCCCGCATCCGCTGCCGAACCACCCGCGACCGAATCCACGCTGCGCGCCGAGGGATAATATCCTGCCGGAATTGTCGTGAACTCGACCCGATAAGGCCCGGTTCCCGACGCGGCCAGTGTATATGTTCCATTGGCGGCCGTAACCGCTGTTCCTGTTGGGGCTCCGGCCGAATCGTATGCGGACACGGTAACGCCGGCGATGCCAATGTCCACCGCGGAAGGCTGATCGGCCGAACCGCCGGAGGTTTCATACGCGCCGTTACCATTAAAATCCTGAAACACCCGGCCCGTGATATTGCCGGTAAGCAAAGCAGCCGGTTTGAATGCTTTTTGTGCATTCGGCCGGTCAAGTTGGAAAGTCGCCGCGGCCGCCATAAGGGCCATTATTACAAATGCCCTCGTAAGCCCGCGAGGGCTTAGAAGATCGTTTATTTTGAACATAGGTGGTATCTATTGCCGGTTCACGGAAAGGGTGAGCTGGCGTTAGTAAGTTGTCGCTTAATGGGGAAGTTAGCGAGAGCGAAGGCGGGCACGAAAGCCCAAACTAAAAGATACTTGAAATGTTAAACTCTGTCAAACATTTTTATGGCCAGTTATTGCATCAGTTTGAAATGTCTTATCGCGGAGCGGCCGTGAAGACGGCGGCCGGATGCGAAGCTTCTGGTTAGGCGGATTCGAAATGCACCGCGCGTTGAAGACGCACGGCCTTAAACACCGTTCCGCATCTTCAATTCGGGATCTTGTCGCCGCCTACCGTCCAGCGGTTTCACCGCTGGCTACTCTCATGGCGGACGCTTTGCGGCATTTTGATCTAAACTGAGGCGCAGCCTATGACCTTGTGCCCGACGACCGTTTTAGCCGATCGATGAACTGCTTTCGGAACTTTGCGACCTTTGGGGCAACCACGGCCGCGCAGTAAGGCTGGCTAGGATTGTTTATGAAATATTCCTGATGGTAATTCTCGGCCGGCCAAAACTTGTCAAAGGCTGTTACTTCGGTCACGATAGGTTTGTCGTAGATGCCCGCCCTTGTTACTTCGCCTATTACCTCTTCCGAGATTCGCTTTTGTTCATCCGAATGATAAAAGATCGCCGATCTGTAAGACGTTCCGATGTCGTTGCCCTGTCGGTTCAACTGTGTCGGGTCATGGACAGAAAAGAAAACTCGAAGCAGATCGGCAAAACTCAGCTCGGCCGAATCAAAACGAATTTGAACAACCTCGGCGTGTCCGGTCGATTCAGAGCAGACCTCCTGATAGGTCGGATCATCGGTCTTTCCACCGGAATAACCCGAAACCACATCCTCGACACCGCGAAGGTCGTCAAAAACCGCCTCGACACACCAAAAACATCCCGCCCCGAGTGTTGCTGTTTCCATGATTTAATAAGACCAGACCGAATATCGTAAATCAACCCGTGCCGCTAATTTATTCCAGGCTGTCGAAGGACGATATGATCTGATGGACACAATCCTCTTCGAGTTCTGCATTGCCCGGCCTTACAGACATCGCTGTCTGCAATCCTGCGGCCCTTGCTGCATCCAGCTCAGTGACAATATCCGAAACGAACAAGATGTCCGCCGGGGCGGCATTGATCTTTTTGGCGATGCTGACGTAGCTTTGTGCTTGCCGCTTGGGCCCGGTGTTCGTATCGAAGTAGTTCGATATGAATTGAGTAAGGTCCCCGTGGACCGTATGCCTGAACATAAGCTGTTGGGCAAGCATACTTCCGGACGAGAAAATAGACACCGTTTTGTCGCCCGCTTTCCATCGTTTCAACGCTGCCGGAACATCGTCGAACACAGGTGCGACTATCTCGCCTGATTCGAAACCTGATTGCCAGATCATTCCTTGGATAGATTTAAGGGGCGTCGATTTACGGTCGGCATCGATCAGGAATTTGAGATAATCGGAAACTGAGTTGGCCGACTCGGGACGCAGATCGGTCCCGTATTCCGGGTCGCCGGCTTGCTCTTCAACCAGTTGGTCGATCTCAAACTTCAGGCTGCTTAAATTGGTCAGAATGAACCCGGGAACGCGGGCCTTCGCATACGGAAAGAGTGTATTGTGAACGAAATCGATCGGAGCAGTCGTGCCTTCGATATCGAGAAGTATTGCTTTCATTTAGATCGCGCCTCAGCCCCCGGCAAATAAGAAACGCCGAAACAAAGCGGCTGGTGGCTATTATCGATACCGCTCTCGGTATAATGCGGAGTCCAGCCGGAGACGTCCTTAAAAAGCCTGATCGCGCGAACCGTCCGGTCGCCGCACAGGTTAAACCAATGCAGCGTGCCGCTCGGCACCGATATAAGGTCGCCGGCCTCCATTTCGATCGAGAAGACATCGCCGCCGCTTGGGGCAATATGAAATAGTCCGTGTCCCTTAACGATGAACCGGACCTCGTCTTCGTCATGCCAATGTTCTTTATTGAACTTGTTCAGCATCGCGTCAAGCCCGGGCGTCGTCGGCACGACGTTTATCACATCGGCCGTAATATAGCCTCCCTTGGCGTTTAGTGCCTCGATCTCGTCAGAATAGGCGGCGAGTATCTCTTCATCTTCCGCATCGGCCGAGACCTGTTTCAGATTTTCCCAGCGTTCGTATTCGATGCCAAATCCGGAAAGATACGACGCGATCCGTTCAGGATCGGTGATCCGCAAATTTTCACTTGGACTGTTTACTATCGCCATACTAGCTTGCCAAATTCACTAAACGCTTATTTCACTTGCCGCCCGATTACCTCGTACAAAAACTCAAATATCTCAACATGCCTTCGAGCCTCTGCAACGCTTTCACCCCAGGCGTACAAACCATGCCGCCGGAGATATATGCCGTGAATTCCCTTATTGTCACGAATCACATTCTCGATGACATGCGAAAGGGCGATGTAGTCTTGCGAATTTTCAACGATCGGCACCATTTCGGTATGTTCGTGAGTGCTGACGCCCGCCAGTCCCTTGAGCATTTCGTACCCGTTTATCTCGATCGCACCCTGTTCAAAGAAATGGTCCGACAAGATCGTTCCCCACACCGAGTGCGTATGGAGGATCGAACGGGCCTTGGGCATAAATCTATAGATCGCGAGATGAAGCAAGGTCTCTGCCGACGGTTTTCCAAAACCTTGCAGGATCTCGGCATCATCGTCCAGCTCGAGAAAGTTTGTCTCGTCCAGGTCGCCCTTTTCGATGCCGCTTGCGGTCACACAAATACGAAGGGGCTTGCGGGCAAGCAGCATGCTGAAATTACCACTAGTGCCGAGAACCCAGCCGCGCCGGTAAAACTCGCGGCCGGCTTCAGCAAGTTCGCCGATTGACGAGGATAGATTTGGTTTAGCCGTCATCCTGGTTATTCCTCGTCCTGCCTAAGTTTCTCAAGGACAGACAGGTCTTCGAGCGTCGTGACGTCGCCGGCAACGCCTGACCCTGATGCAATTTCCCTAAGCAGCCTTCTCATGATCTTTCCCGATCTGGTTTTTGGAAGTGCGTCCGTAAAACGCAGGTCGTCCGGTTTTGCAAGCGAACCTATCTCTTTCGAAACATGTGCCCGCAATTCATCCTTTAGGGCTTCGCTGCCGGTGCGGCCGCCTTCAAGCGTAACAAAAGCAGCTATCGCCTGTCCCTTCAGATCGTCAGGGCGCCCGACCACAGCAGCCTCAGCGACCGCAGGGTGTGAAACCAGCGCCGATTCGACCTCTGCCGTACCGAGCCGGTGGCCGCTCACATTTATCACGTCGTCCACGCGGCCCATGATCCAAAAATATCCGTGTTCGTCGCGGCGGGCGCCGTCGCCGGCAAAATAATATCCCGGGATCTCGGACCAATAGGCCTGCTTATAGCGTTCATCGTCGCCCCAAAGAGTGCGCAGCATCGATGGCCACGGCTTTTTGATGACTAGATAACCGCCTTCGTTCGGCCCGACGGGAACGCCGGCCTTTGTTACAATATCGACCATTATGCCCGGCAGCGGGCGGGTTGCTGTGCCCGGCACCGTCGGGGTTGCCCCGGGCAGCGGTGAGATCATTATCGTACCCGTTTCAGTTTGCCACCATGTATCGATGATCGGGCATCTGCCTTTGCCGATCACCTCGCGATACCACATCCAAGCTTCGGGATTGATCGGTTCGCCGACTGTTCCCAGCAGCCGGAGCGACGACAGGTCATGTTTTAGCGGATACTGCTCGCCCCATTTTATAAATGCCCGGATCGCCGTCGGCGCCGTGTAAAGGATATTTATCTTGTGGCGTTCGATCATGTCCCAAAAGCGGTCAAAATCCGGATAATTCGGCGCGCCTTCATACATGAAAACGGTTGCCCCGACCGCAAGCGGGCCATAGACGACATAACTGTGCCCCGTTACCCAGCCAATATCTGCCGTGCACCAATAGATATCGTCGTCTTTGAGATCGAAAACCAACTTGGTCGTGTAAGCGGCCTGCGTCAGATATCCGCCTGTAGTGTGCAGAATTCCTTTTGGTTTTCCGGTCGTGCCGGATGTGTAAAGGATATAAAGCGGGTGTTCAGAGTCCAGCTCTTCGGCCGGACATACCGCACTGACCGTCTTGGTCAGTTCATGCCACCAATGATCGCGGCCCGGCTTCATTGCGACCGTTGACCGCGTTCGCTGGAAAACGACGATATGCTTTACCGACGGACACTGGTCCGCAGCCTCATCGACGATCTCCTTAAGCTTAAGCTCTGCTCCGCGGCGGTAGCCGCCGTCGGCGGTCACGATGACCTTGCATTCGCCGTCATTCACGCGGTCACGTATAGCATCCGCTGAAAACCCGCCGAATATAACAGTATGCGTCGCACCGATGCGGGCGCAGGCAAGCATCGCGACGGACAAGGCGGGAACCAGCGGCATATACAAGGCAACACGGTCGCCGGCCTTTACGTCCAGGCTTTTCAATACATTTGCGAACCTCGATACCTCGGCGTGAAGCTGGGCATAGGTTATCGTCTTGATCTCGCCGGTCTCGCCCTCCCAGATGATGGCCGCCTTGTTACGCCGCCACGTCGTTAGATGGCGGTCAAGGCAGTTGTATGATACGTTGATCTTGCCGCCAACAAACCATTTCGCAAACGGTTCGTTCCATTCGAGCACGGTGTCCCATTTACGAAACCAGATTAGTTCTTCGGCCTGTTTTGCCCAAAATGCCTCGGGTTCGGCTTCCGCTTCGGCATATAATCTTTCGTATTCCTCAAAACTCCCTATACGGGCGTTTTGTGCAAACTCCGGAGGCGGCGGAAAGACACGCGACTCGCTCAGAACAGATTCAATAGCTGTGGTTTCGGACATAGTTACAAAGTATAATTCAGCACTTAGGTTAGTTTAAAACCGCATCCGGTGGAGAAACGGCCCGAAACTTTGGTTTCGCCGCCGATGCGTGTAGAATTCTCGGAAAGTTGCTTTTCCGTATTCCCCAAATTTAAGAATTGAACCAACAGCGGCGGCGGGCGAACGATTATGTCACTGCTTGAAATGAAGGACATCGTTAAGGAGTTTCCGGGAGTCAGAGCCCTGGACGGGGTGAGCCTAACGCTGGAGACGGGCGAGTTCCACGCATTGGTGGGCGAGAATGGTGCCGGCAAATCGACACTGATGAAGGTTTTGTCCGGGGTTTATCCATCGGGTTCATACGGCGGCGAAATTTTGATCGATGACCGTGTGCATCATTTTCGCGGCATTCGGGATTCTGAAAATGCGGGCGTAGCCATCATTTTTCAAGAGCTTTCCCTGGTCAAGGAATTAACGGTCGGAGAGAATATTTTCCTCGGCCAGGAACCTTCTCGGTTTGGCGTTATCGATTGGTCCCATCTTTACCACAAAGCGGCAACCCTATTGCGGGAGCTAAATCTTAACATCGATCCGCGTGTTCAGGCCGGCAGTCTCGGTATTGGCCAGCAGCAGCTTGTCGAGATCGCAAAGGCGCTTTCAAAGGATGCCCGGATACTTGTGTTGGACGAACCCACCGCGGCTTTGACGGAATCCGAGGTCGAAACGCTATTTGCTATTTTACGGAAGCTCAAGGCGGACGGTGTCGGGATGATTTACATCTCGCACAAGCTGGATGAAGTGTTCGAGATGAGCGACCGGATAACCGTGCTTCGTGACGGCCGGACGGTTGCGACGCAGGCGGCCGCCTATCTGAACAAGGAAAAGGTCATTCAGCTTATGGTTGGCCGCGAGGTCGGCGATATCTTTCCAAAGGTCGATCATGCTTTCGGCGAAATTGCTCTTGACGTCACGGGGGCCACCGCATATTCCATTGATGACCCGAACAAGAAGGTCGTCGATGATGTGTCATTCACGGTCAGGAAGGGTGAAGTGCTTGGCATTGCGGGCCTGATGGGAGCTGGCCGGACCGAGCTTTTAATGTCAATATTCGGAGCCTGGCCTGGAAGATACAGCCGGAAAATAAGCGTTGGCGGCCTGCCCGTCCGCATAAGCTCACCGTCAGATGCGATCGAAAACGGCATCGGATTCGTGACCGAAGACCGAAAACGGTTCGGGCTCATTTTGGACCAAACCATCCTCGACAACATGACCCTCGCCGGGCTTAGATCCATTTCAGGCGGCATTCTTACAAGCCGTTCACGCGAACTTCAGGCGGCGCGGTCACCGATGTCCTCGTTAAGGATAAAGGCAAATTCACCGCTGACGATCACCGGAACTCTGTCGGGCGGAAACCAGCAAAAGGTGGTTTTGGGAAAGTGGCTTTTGATCGGTCCAAAAGTGCTTTTTCTGGATGAGCCGACACGCGGTATTGACGTCGGGGCAAAGCAGGAGATATACACCGAGATAAACAAGCTTGCAAAAGAGGGGCTTGCTATCGTGCTTGTCTCATCGGAACTGCCCGAGGTATTGGGGCTTTCCGACCGGGTTCTCGTACTGCATGAAGGACGGGTAACGGGCGAATTTGCCCGCAGCGAGGCGACGCCCGAAAAGGTAATGACCGCGGCGACCGGTCATATTTGAACTTTCGATCATGTTCGGGGTTTTTATCCGGACGAGATGATAGCTAATAGGTGAATACCGAAAATTTTCTGAGCTTTCGGTTTTGAGTTATCACTTTTAACTTATCAGCTGTTCCGATACGACCCTGAGATCAAACACACGTAAAACCGTATGAGCGACTTCGCAAACAAAAAAATATCAACCTCATCATTGCGTGCTTACGTAATGATAGTTGTGCTCGCCTTGATCTGGCTTTATTTTCATTGGGCAACCGGTTACATATTCCTTACCTCGCGGAACCTGTCAAACCTGATGACGCAGATGGCGGTGACCGGTATATTGGCGGTCGGAATGCTGATGGTGATCGTTTCGGGAAACATCGATCTCTCAGTCGGCTCGGTCCTCGGATTTGCGGGCGGGCTTGCGGCATTTTCAATGACCACGCTTGAGTATGGGCTGCCCGTTTCGATATTGCTCGCGGTCGCGGTCGGCGTGTTGATCGGGCTTTTCCACGGAGCGTTGACGGCGTACCTGAACATTCCGGCGTTTATCGTAACGCTTGGCGGTTTGCTTGCGTGGCGGGGCGCTACCAAATGGCTGCTTGGCGGAAATACCATTCCGGTTTCGGACGAGACTTTCAAACTGATCGGGCAGGGAAATCTTCCGGCGGCGGTCGGTTGGGTGCTTGCGGCGGTCGCGATCATGTTTGTGTTGTTCATGGCCTATCGCAATGCGGCGTCGGTTAAACAATACGGGCTTGGCGAAGTAAATTACGGGACGGCAATGTTAAAGGCCGCACTTCCAATAGGAGGCGTTGTCGCATTCATTTGGGTGATGAATTCATGGCTCGGCGTTCCGGTTCCCGTGCTCATCCTGCTTGCGGTTGCGTTGGCCGGAGCTTTCCTGACAAACTCGACCACATTTGGCCGATATCTTTACGCAATTGGCGGAAACGCCGACGCGGCCCGGCTTTCCGGCATAAACAACAAGCGAAATGTTTTGAAGGTTTACGGGCTGCTTGGCGGTTTGACCGGAATCGCCGCATTGATCTTTACGGCCAGGGTTGGAAGTGCTTCGCCGGACGCCGGAACGCTAAAGGAACTCGATGCCATTGCTGCCTGTGTGATCGGCGGAGCATCGTTGATGGGCGGCCGCGGCACCATCTTTGGGGCCTGTCTTGGAGCACTTATCATGGCCAGCCTGGACAACGGCATGTCATTGCTAAACGTGAAGGACTATATGCAGGATATTATCAAGGGCCTCATCCTGGTGGCCGCTGTCGGGCTGGATATGACCGGGAGAAGCGAATCGTGAATTCGAACACAATGAAATTGTTTCAGTCGGTGTTAGCTGCAGTCTTTTTGATCGCGGCCTCGCAAGGAGCTGTCGCACAGGCCGCGGGAAATTACGAGGAACGCCTAAAGAAGCTCAACATAAACTTGCCGCCTGCCCCTAGGCCGATCGCTTCTTATGTGCCGGCCGTGCGAAGCGGAAATCTAATATTTCTTGCGGGGCAGGGCCCGATCGCAAACGGCAAACCAACCATCACCGGCAAGGTCGGAGCGGAAGTAACCGAGGAAGAAGGCTATCGCGCCGCCAGAGAAACGATCCTGGTCTCACTTGCCGCGCTTCGGGCCGAGATCGGATCGCTTGACCGTGTAAGCCGGATCGTGAAGCTAACCGGATGGGTGAACAGCGCGCCGGGTTTTACGCGGCAGCCGTGGGTGATAAACGGAGCGTCCGACCTGCTTGTCGAGATCTTCGGCGATGCGGGCAAACATGCTCGAAGCGCCGTTGCCGCAAACGAACTGCCCCTAAATATTCCCGTTGAGATCGAACTCGTTGTAGAAGTCAGGCCGGCTGTAAAGAAACGATAGCCAAAATTCTAACCGCCGATAAAACTCATTGTCCTTTCGGGCTGAACAAAAGCCGGGTCATTGATCCGGTGGCTTGGTTCCTTTTGCAATACAGCCTCCTCAATGAACCGGACTATCTCTTCGCGGGAAGATCCGTTACGGAGAATTCCACGAAGATCGTGCTCAGTTGTCGAAAATAGACAAGTACGGATCTGTCCGTCGGCAGTCAATCGTATTCGCGAACAAGCACCGCAGAACATTTCGGTGACGGGAGCGATGATACCGATCTCGCCGCGAGACCCGTCCGCGAATTCATATTTCCACGCGGTCGAGATTCCGCGCGAGGTTTCTTTTAACCGCAGCGGAAACGCTTCATTTATCGAATCACGTATCTCGCGGCCCGCGACGACCATTTCGCGGCTCCAATCGTGCCCGGAATCGAGCGGCATAAACTCAATAAAACGAAAGCTGAGATCATGTTCACGCGCGAACCTGGCAAAATCCACTATCTCGTCATCGTTCCTGCCGCGAACAATTACGGCGTTCAACTTAACCGGATGAAACCCAAGTTCCTTTGCCGACTTGATCGATTCCAAAACGCGGCCTAATCCATCGACCCCGGTTATCTCGCGGAATCGTTCCCGCCGCAGGCTGTCAAGGCTGAAGGTGACCCGGTCGAGACCGGCCGTCGCGAGAGCCTCAGAATGCCGAACAAAGTCGTAGCCGTTCGTCGTGAGCGCGATATCGGCTAATTCCGGCTTAAATCGGGACAGTTTTTCGACAAGCACCGGCACATCGCGCCTTATCAGGGGTTCCCCGCCCGTCAGCCTGATCTTTTGGATGCCGAGCGATACAAATATTTCGCTGACGCGTGCCAATTCCTCAAAAGTCAATAGCTTTTCTTTGTTAGCCCACGACGGTTCGCCGTGCGGGAGACAATAGAAACAGCGAAAATTGCACCGGTCGGTAAGCGAGATGCGAAGGTCGCGTATTATTCGATTGTGAGCATCGCGGAGCATCTATTGAAAGCATACCGCCTGGCCGAAGGTAATGAAAGATAGACATCAGCTATTTTTTATCGGTATCACTCTCTTTATCGCGGCGGCATTTCGTTTCAGGCCGGCCAACTTCGCCCTTTTTATGGCAGAGCCTCTGAAACTCTCAACATATTCGTCATGCTCCATCGTGGAAATTCGGTTTAGGTCGAACGTAGTTTCGCCATTCCTTGGTTCAAACGCGGCTTCCGGCGTTGGTTTCTCAAACCTGTTCCACGGACAAACATCCTGGCAGATGTCGCAGCCATACAGCCAGCCGCTCAAATTATTGGCAATTTGCGGCGGAAGTGTTTCATCTCTCAGCTCGATCGTCCCGTAAGAGATACACTTTCTCGAATCGACGACATAAGGTTCGACGATCGCCGAGGTCGGACAGGCATCGATGCATTTTGTACAAGTACCACAGTGGTCGGGAACGATCTCAGCTACATACTCCAATTCGATATTCAGTACGATTTCGCCCAGGAAAACCCACGAGCCGTAATCTTGCGTGATTACATTGGAATGCTTGCCGATCCATCCAAGTCCGGCCCGGACCGCCCACGCCTTATCCATTATCGGCACCGTATCGACACAAACTTTTCCATCGGCTTCCGGGATCTCGGTCTTGATCCAGTCGAGCAGGACAGACAGCTTACTCTTAACGACTTCATGGTAATCGTCGCCCCAGGCGTACCGCGAGATCTTTCCGCGGGAGCGGCCGTCGGTATGCAAATGCGGAGTGTAATAATTGACGGCCGCGGCTATTATGCTTTTCGCTCCCGGCAGCAGAATTCGGGGATCAGCGCGTTTTGCGGGCTCGCGGGACATCCAGGCCATTTCACCATGAAAGCCCGCGGCAAGCCATTGCTCCAGGCAGCGGCCTTCCGGTTCGAGCCCGGCCGCCGGTGCAAACCCGATCTTCTGAATTCCAAGGCTTAAGGCCTTTTCCCGTATTTTATTCGTCAGATCTTTCACTGATCAATTATCGGCCCGTCTCCGAGAAAACAAAAACGGCCGGCAGGCAAATGCCGGCCGGCCGGGATCAAAAGCATGCGATCCCTAAAAATTGAGCTTGAATCCGAATTGGAACTGCCTCGGGTCAAATGCCGAAGTCGGCTGGCTGAAATACCGGCCGCTGCTGTCGCGTTCGCCAAACGAGTTTACCGTAGTATAAAACGGATTTGCCGAAGCTTCGTTAACGCGGTTGAACAGGTTGAAAACCTCGGCGATCAGATCAAGGCTGAGGCGTTCGCCAAACCTGATCTTTCGTGATAACCGCATGTCCAATGAGAAATACGGATGAGTAATTCCCATATTGCGGCCGAGGTTTCCGTTTGAGGGGAAAATTCCCGTCAGACAGTTTGCATCAACTGCGGTTTGGCAGAGCGTTCCGTCCGTGCGAACGGTAGGCCGCTCGTTGGTGCTCTGGAAATCGCCGTTGGCGTCACCCGGAGCAATAATGTTAAAAGGCCTGCCAGAGCTGTATTCGATCAATGGAGCAACCGTGAAGCCGTGAAGGAATTTCTGAAAACCGTTACCGTTCCTCCACCGATCAGGCGAGGTAAAAACACCGCTGAAAACGAACCTGTGTCGCTGGTCGAACAGCGAATTGGCACGTTCCGCCCGGAAATTGGTATTGTCCTGCGGCTTAAGCAGCGTTTGCAGATCAGACGAATCGTCGATCGCATGCGACCAGGTGTAAGTAGCGTAGAACTGAACATTCTGCGAAAAACGCTTCTTCACTTCCAGGTTCAGAGCGTTATACGACGATTTACCGTCGGAAACCTGTGCATTCACATCCGAATAAGGATTGATCGGCCCCGGAGCCCGAAGGCTGCCGGCAAGCAATGAGTCGAAAGTGGTTTTGTTCAAGCCCGTGAGTGCCTGAACAAAGAAGTAGTTCGGCCCAAGCTTTCTAAAATAGTTGGCGGCGATCGGGTTAACGATCTTCTGGCCGGTCGTGTTATTTATGGCAATGAAGCCAGGAACGACAATGGTGTAAAGCGGGTTGGGTGCGGTCGGCACGCTCGTGTAGAAGAATGCCGCTTCGGTAAGGCCGGATGGAGCGCGTCCCGACGGTCCGCACGGGCCGGGCACTCCATTCACCGGGCATGCTACCGGATTATTTGCGGTGAATCGCCGGAAATTATCGACCAGGGCCTGTGTGTCAACCGTATTCACATCCTGCGGGTGGGCAAGGAAGCTCACACCCTGATGAATATAGTTGGCCGAGATAGACATATCCTTGCCGATCATTTGCTCCCAGCCGAGGTTCGCCTGAAATGCCTGCGGATACTGAAAATCTTTGCCGACGTGCAGTGTGAACGGCAAGATCGGGCCGAATCCGGTAAAGTTGGCGGGATTGAACCGTTGAAAGCCGTACTGATACTGCGACGAAGCGGCCACGCCGGGTGTTACCGCGGCACCGCATATTGCCGGATTAGAGCCTTGTACACCGCAAACTGTTCCGTGAAAGACCTGAAATGCATTGAACAGGCCCGCCGGTGACGGTCCGCCGATCGGGACAAGCGTCGCCTGCTGCTGCTGCGAACCGTCGCCGATATCAGAGTTGAAAGCTACGGCGAGAAGCGGATGGTCGTAATAAATGCCTGCCGCTCCGCGAATGATGGTTTTACCGTTGTTGAATACATCCCATGCTGCACCAAGCCTCGGGGCCCAATTGTTCGTGTCGCGCGGAAAGCCCTGGGTCACATTGAGAGCATCCTGAGCAGTCTGAATATCCTGCTCGGTCAACTGGATGCCCGTGAGAGGGTCACGGAAAGGCGTCGGGGCAAACTCGTTGGTCAATTCGACGTCATACCTTATTCCGTAATTTAGCGTGAAATTGGGCCTGATCTTCCACGTATCCTGAGCAAAAAATGCTATCGGGCGGTTCTTCAATGAGCTGGCCGGATCGCCGAAACCCTGAATAAAGACGCTTGGGAACCCAAGCCCATAAGTTTGGATCGGCGTAAACGCCGGGCAACGCAAATTGGCGGGAAGCGCAAGCGAATCACAGCCGGTGATCAGCGAACTGCCGGCCTGCTGGCCAAAGTTGAAAAGAGCCGGAAAGTTCAATTCAAATTTGGCGTCGATGTCGATGAAATTAACGTCGCCGCCAAATTTGAAGATATGGTTGCCATTTACCCAGGTTACATTGTCGCGGATCTGAAAACGGTTTTCGGTTCGGTCAACGGGCGAGAACGGATTTGATCCGATGAAGCCGGTACCCGCGATCTGGTGGGCGACACTTGGGACCTGCGAGTCAAATTTTGCATCGCGGCGGCCAAAACTGAAATACGCCTCATTGATAAAATTGGCAGGAAGCACGCTCGAAAGAGAGGCACTGAACGACGTGTCCTTTAGGTCCTGGATGCCAGTTCGCGAATAATCATTTTGCCCGAGAGTCTGATTCTGTGATTCGTCCTGAATGCCGTTTATCTTGCTTGGGTTATAACCGAAACGAACGGTTAACTGCTGTCCGGACCTGATCAGGTGATCGACACGGAGAGAGGTGTATGTCGTCGCTTCTGATATCGGGAAGATCTTACGAAGCTGGTTAAGCGGGCGAAATGCGACCAATTCGCCATCGGCATTTCGTGTCAACGGCACCGGAGCACCTGAGAGAAGGAACCGCGGCCCAACCACTCCCGAAGCTTGGACGGGCGAGATCAGCGGACAAATATTTGGCGCCGCCGGCCCAAAAGTGGGCCCTTGCAGTGTACTTGCACCGTTAAGTGCGGTTTGGCCGCCGGCGGATGCAAAATAGCCGTATGTACGAGCGGCACAGAGTAGCTGAATACCCTGCTGGAACGAGGCAGGGGCCTGAACTAGTTGTTGACCGGTGGCGATGGCAGTGCTTATGTATGCCGCCTGGGCCTGATTCAGGTTAGTGAATGTGACAGCAAAAGGATTAACGGTGAACGTGCCGCCGCCCGGGATCGGGACCGCAACGGGAGCCATTGTGACCGAGTTCGTGAGTCCGCCGACGATATCGCCGGTGAAGAATCCCGACTCTTGCCTGCGTCTTTGCTCGAACGAACCAAAAAAGAAAGTCCTTTCTTTTACGATCGGGCCGCCGAGAGTGGCCCCGTATTGGACACGCGTATAAGGCGGCTTCTTGTCCGGATCGCCGTCGATCACGGGTGCGAAAGCGTTACGGGCCTGTATGCTTTTGTCGCGAAGGAATCCGAAGACGTTGCCGTGAAAATCATTGGTCCCGCTTTTGGTAACGACGTTGACGATGCCGCCGGTCGCACGGCCAAATTCGGGCAGGTAGGAATTTGTCGTAACTTGATATTCCTGAACCGCCTCTTGCGAAACGGTCGAACGCGATGCGTTGATCGAATTGTCGGTAAAGTCAGCACCATCCACCTGAACCAGCGTCGAACGGCCGCGCTGGCCGCCGATGTTCAAACCTGATGTCGGTGCGGGGCCCACTGGGCGACCGTTGTCGCGGCCGACCGTTGAAATTGTAAGTGCAAATCCGGTTGCGCTGCGTTCATTGATCGGCAAGTTGTTGATTCGTGTTTCGTCGATGGTCGTCGAAACCGTTGTCTTAGTCGTTTCGATCAACTCCACATCATCGCCCGAGACGTTCACGACAACATCCTGGCCGCCGACCTGCATGCTTATCTTCAATTCGGCGCTTTGCCCGACTGTTATGCGGACCGGCGATATAACTACCTTTTTGAAAGTCGGGGCCTCGGAAGTAACTTCATATTCTCCCGGCGGCAGCGAGATAAGTTTGTATGTGCCGTCCTCGGCGGATGTGGTAGAACGGGTAATACCGGTGCCGAGATTCTTGGCGGTAACGGCCGCCCCCGGAACGACCGCCCCGTTCGGGTCGGTCACAGTGCCTGTCAGGTCGGCCGCGGCCGATTGGGACTGGCCAAATGCCAGCGACGCCCCGAGTGCGGCTAACATCGCTGCATAGGCGAACTTCATCGTAATTTTACAAACTTTTGAGGAAACTGCTCTCATCGATTTTTCTCCTGAACTTTTGAACATTGTCGAGTATTGTCGGAGCAATTACCACATTTGGAATTGAGGTAGAACTTGCATCCGTTTCTGGACCGCGATTGTTTTGGTATTTTTTTGGACGCCGCGACTATTACTCGGATTTGATTTGCTGTGTCGGTTTTAACTTAAAACTTGCCAATAGGCAAGCAAACACGAAGGTTTTGAGGCGAACTATGCACTTTTTGGCCTTGTTGGGCGGTCTCGCCGTGTCGCATTCGCCAGATATGTGCGGCTATGCCGGCTAAGGTCAAGAAAGGTTATTGCCAAACTTGGGAGCAGCGGCATGAAAGCCGCCCGTCTTAACAAAGCACAAACCCTAAGCCGGCGGTCAAATGCTTGTGTGTATTCAACAAGGTACCGGCCTTCGATCTCAGTTTGCGAACCGCCTCCGTTGATAGCAGATGCAAGTATCGACGAGCTTTCAAGGGCCATCAGCATTCCACTGCCCGTAAAAGGGTCGATAAAGGCCGCGGAATCGCCGACGGCCAGAACTCCATTTTCACTTACCGGCGAGCGTTTTCCAAACGAGTTGACCGATACAGCAAGCCAATCGCCGGCCCTTTTAGCAGAACGAAGGGTTTCTAGGGCCCGTCGGTTTGTGCTAACGAGTTCGCGTGTAATTCGGTCAGCATCACCAGCGTATTCCTTTATTGCTTCCGGCTTTGCAAAAAAGCAGAGGTTTGCCTGCCCATTTTCGATCGAAGTGAGTCCGCCATATCCGCCGGGAAAAAAATATATTTCGCATACGCCCGGCGGAATGTTCGATCTATCGAAATGTGCCTTAAAGCCGACGGCGAGCGGTTTTGCCGAACGGCCCTTGCGCGGCTTGCCCGACTTGTGTTCGGCCAATCTTGAGAGCGCCATGCCTCGGCCTGTCGCATCAACAAAAATATCGGCATTGATGATCGATCCGCGGCTGCCGTTTGAGGATATCGTCGTACTGGTTATTTGGCCTTTGTCTAGGAAAATATCCGTAATTTTTGCATCGTCGATGACAATTGCTCCGGCGGCACGTGCGCGGTTGAGCAAAATATCATCCATCCTTGCCCGGCTAAGGCTTAAGGCAAATCCGCCATCGACGAGAAGCTGGCTCGGTATCGAAAAACTCCGACCGTTCTTCTCAAAGAAGCGGGTCTCAAATATCCGTTCGCCGCCGGCCGCGAGCATTTGATCCAAAACTCCGAGTTCCCCAAATTGCCGCAGACATTCCGGTGAAATGAATTCGCCGCATAGTTTATGCCGTGGGAACTTTTCGCGTTCGATCAGTGTCACCTCATGCCCGCTATCCGTAAGGCGAATAGCGAGGCTTGCGCCGGCCGGCCCTGCACCGGCTATGAGAACACGATAAATCAATCTGCCGCCCAAAATTCCCACTCTAAGTTAAAAGTATAGCCGCCCGGCCGCCGGCCGCCTATCGTTTTTGACAAAATGCCTGAAGCGAACGGAAAATTGCAGCAGATGAAATTCATCCCGATTTCAATTCCGACGCCGTTCTATGTAGGGCCTGTTAATGTTTACCTCATCCGCGACGACCCGGTGACCCTGATAGATGCCGGGCCGAAAACGGCTGCCGCCGCAGACGCACTGCGTTCCGGTTTGGCGGAGCACGGTGTAAAGTTCAGTGATGTCCGCCGCATAGTACTTACACATGCCCACGAAGATCATTGCGGCCTCGCCGTTCAGGTACGCGACGAAGCAAAAAACGCCGAGATCTACTTACATGGCTGGGAAACCGGACATTTTTCCGGCCGCTTGTCGCAAAGCGCCAATCGGATTCTGTTGCTTCGTTCCGGTGTGCCCGAGAAGGTTTTTGCCGAAATGCGCAAGTTGTACGAGGAGATCAGCCTTTTGACCGATACATTGGCCGAAAGCGAGATCTTACCGTTGAATGACGGGGATGAGCTTGAATTTGAAACCGGGCTTCTGAACGTTCTGCACACGCCCGGCCACACGCCCGGATCGTGTTCGTTTATCCGCGAGGCGGATAGGACGCTTGTTTGCGGCGACTGTGTTCTAAAGCGCATTACACCGAACCCGGTTCTTTCACCGGACCCGGTCAACCCCGATCGGCGATATCGGTCACTTTCGGAATATCTCGTAAGCCTAGCTCGACTTCGCGCTCTTCGCCCTACTTTGACCTATGGCGGCCACGGCGGGCCGATAACGGATTTTGACGAGATTTTTAACCGGTATGTGCGGGCGATAGATGAGAGGCAGCGTCGCGTCATCTCGCTTGTCGCCGCCTCGGGATCGAGCGCTTACGAGATGGCTCGTGCATTGTTTCCTGACGCCGTCGATCGGGACGTTCATCGATTTCTCGCCATTTCAGAAGCTGCAGCCCACCTTGACCTCGCAGAATCAGAGGGCAGGCTAAACGTCGAACTAAAGGATGGCGTTGAGATTTACCGAAAGTAAAAGTGCAGCCGCGGTTGCCGCTGCCTTTGATCGAAAATTGTCGCAAATATCAGAGATCCGCTTTGTTACGTTTGTAAGGTCGCCAAAGCCTGGAAGGCGTCTTGCACGCGATGTTACAGTCCGGTCAAGTTGAGTTACTCCGTCCGTGCCCGAGAAAAGGGTTGCGATCGAATATTCTGTTCGCTTTTTAGCGAGCGATCCCTGGCCGACGGGTCGCCAAAATGTCTCAACCACTCTACGGGCGATCTTTTGGGCGGTTTCGCTTTTCTGAAGCTCTAGCCGGGCCACGTTCCAGTAAAACTGCGTATGGGCGGCCTCTTCGCGGATGATACCTTCCAGTATCATTGTAAGCACCGGATGGTTTGCCAGTTCCATCATTCGCCGATATGCCTGAGCGGTGGACATTTCATGAATGGCCCCGAATGCCATATGCGTTGCGGTAAATCGGCTGCCGAGCAGATTGGTCAGCGAGGTCAATAGATAGGTGTTGATGTGATAGCCCGCCGGGACATTTCTTAGCGTCGCTTCTTGCCAGTTGGCGGGTGTCTCATGTCCCGCCTCGTTCAGGAATCGATTTATGACCTGGCCGTGCGTTACCTCCTCGACGCCCCATCGCTCCATGAATTTCGCAATAACAGTATCGCGGCCCGTCGGCGTTCGCCGCAGCTCGCGGTGATACATATCCGTAAGGACCTCGACATCGCGCATATAGAGCAATACAGGCACGAATTTTTGATCAAGCGGAGTGTTCTTTACATCAGACCAGGGCAGGCCCTCGATAAACTCATTTGTAAGCGTGCGGTCCTGACGTTCGTACCAATCCAGAACGTCCTTGCTCGTTTCAAACGCCATAATCAGTATAATTGTCCCTACTGAAACTTCCCGGGATAGTCAGCTGTGTTTTCGGAACCGTTTTCCATCAAACGAATAATTCGTTAAACTTGTTATTCCGGATTCGTATTAATTTGCATAATCGAATAATAACACTAGACCCATGAAATTTGTATTTTTTTGTTTAAGCATAACTATCATTTTTGCCGCGGGCGTTTCGGCGCAGGGGCCCAGCCTGGAGGTTTCGGGCGAAAAGCGGATCACAAACATTAAGCAGCTTACCAACGGAGGCGAGAACGCCGAGGCGTATTTTTCGGCTGACGGCAAGAAGCTGTCGTTCCAATCAAAACGCGACGGGCGCGGCTGTGACCAGATCTATACGATGAACATCGACGGCTCGAACGTAAAGATGGTCTCGAACGGTGACGGCCGCACGACTTGCGCTTTCTATTTCAAGAACGACAAACGCGTTCTTTACGGCTCGACCCATCTCGGCGGCAAGGAATGCCCGCCGAACCCGGATTTTTCGAAAGGCTATGTTTGGGCGATCTACCCGACCTATGACATCTTTTCGGTCAAAGCTGACGGCTCTGACCTGAAACAGATGACCAACAACCCGGGCTACGACGCCGAAGCGACGCTGTCGCCGAACGGCAAGAAGATCGTTTTTACCTCGGAGCGTGACGGCGACCTGGACATCTATACGATGGACACGAACGGCAAGAACGTAAAGCGTCTGACCGATGAACTCGGCTACGACGGCGGGCCGTTCTTTTCTGCGGACAGCAAACAGATAGTTTATCGCGCCTCGCACCCGAAAACACCTGAGGATATTAAACGGTATAAAGACCTTCTCGCCCAGCACCTGATCGTGCCGACGACTTTTGAACTTTGGGTAATGAATGCCGACGGTTCGAACAAGCGCCAGGTGACCAAGCTCAATGCCGCGAGCTTTGCACCGTACTTTACACCTGACGGCAAGAAGATAATTTTCTGCACGAATTACTTTGCCACCGATCCGCGAAAGCGAAACTTCGACCTGGCGCTGATAAACGTTGACGGCACCGGCCTGGAACGCGTCACGTTCAACGAAACGTTTGACGGTTTCCCGATCTTTTCGCCGGACGGCAAAAAACTCGTCTTTGCCTCAAACCGCAATGCCGAGAAAGAAGGCGATACGAATGTTTTTATTGCCGATTGGGTGAACTAGCGAACGATGATCCCATTCTGCAAGTTTCACGGTTTTGGTAATGATTACATCGTTATCGAAAGAGCATTGGTCCCGGCCGGCGTTGAATTGACGCAGTTGGCCAGGGCGATATGTCATCGGCATACCGGCGCCGGCAGCGACGGCATAGCGGTGATCGAAAAGCTGCAGGACGATGATGCCGATTTTTTCTGCGAGATCGTCAATCCTGACGGCAGCATCGCCGGATTTTCCGGCAACGGAACACGCTGCGCGGTTGCGTATATTTATTACAAGAAGCTTTGGACTGGTCCAGCCTTGCGGCTCAAAACACGAAGCGGCATCAAGAATTTTCGATCGATCGAAGCGGACCAGACGGGTCATTATCAATTCGAGGCCGAGATCGGACAGCCAGATTTTACAAGTGCGGGTGTGCCTGTGTTGACACCCGGCCTGAGCGAATCGGTGATCGATCTTCCCGTTGAAGCAGCCGGGCGGACGTTTGCGATGTCGTGCGTAAATGTCGGCAATCCGGTTGCGATTACTTTTGTTGACGATTTTGAATTTGACTGGCGGCTCTACGGCAGAGAACTCGAGACAAACGCGGTATTCCCTGAAAAGGCTAACATCGTGTTTGTAAAGATCATTGACCGAGAGAATATCGAGATCCGGATATGGGAGCGGGCCGCGGGCGAAACCTCGTCTTCCGGCACCTGCTCAAGCGGAGCCGCGGTACTCGCCGCATTTACAGGCCGTACAGAAAGGCGCGTTTCTGTCCACGCGGTTGGCGGTACAACTGAATTCCTTTGGCGCGACGACGGTGAGATGCTGATCACCGGCCGCGCCGATCTGGCATATTGCGGCGCATGGCCTTCGTCATAGGACAGACAGTCAGCCTGTCGTACCGGTCTATTTTCTGCTTTTCAGATATTCCTTCGGGATCGGATGTTCGGCCGACTCTTGCTGCCAGAAGATGTTTATCACCCACCAGCGTTTGCCGTCGTTCATAAGCTGAAAGCTGTTTATGCCACGCATGAATGGTGTTTTGTCGTCCTTTTTTCGAAAGGATTCATAGGTCGAAAATACCTGGGCAATATTGCCGAACTGATCAACTCGCCGTGCCATTTCGCGTTCGTGAAAACCATTCTTTTCCAAAACCGGGCCGCTGCGGGTTATATAGTCTTCCGGCGTCAAATACCGGGCACCCGTCACACCGGTTTGCGCGTTCTTTCCTGACGGGATCAGCTTCGCGTCCGGATGGAACAGCGAGCGAAAGCGGTCCCAATCGCGTTTCTGTCCGGCGTCGCCTGAAATAACGTCATAAACCGCCTTCATGATCGCATCGATAGAACCGACATCCGCCGGGCTGGCCTCCTTCGCGGCCGGGGCCTGTGCGGCGGCAGCTATCGTGAAGGAAAGAAGGGACACAAAAAACAAAATTGTCTTTTTCATGAAGTTGTCTTACGTGCGAAAAACACCTGGGTTTCAAAGTTTGTATCGTCAGCGGGCCAAAATAGTCGAGCGGATCTCAGTCCGCGTTTCCAAACCGTCCTGAACTTCTTTCGGCAGCGAAGCAAAAAAGTCGTGGCCCGTCTTTTCCTCGATCGCACGAATGCTTGTTCGAAATCTCTCCCAGCCGCCTTTCTCGATGCCGTCAACGTTGGGCATATCAACGGCGATCACGCGAATGCGTTCGTTTATTTCGGTCCGCCCGCGCGGCATTACGACAATTATTTTCCAGCAATTCGTCGGTGCGGCGACACGGTTCTTCAATATTTCCTTTGTTCCATAGCCGCCCGCTATCTGATAAACATCAAACCCGCGCCGCGCCTGGCCGCGGGCATAAGATTCGAGCTTTTCCCACGGATACTGGTTCAACGCCGAGGTTTGCGGAACAATATTCGTCATCAAAAACGTTTCCTCGTTTAGCTTTACACTGCTGAATCGGTCGGCGCTTGGGACCATGTGGCCGCGATCATATCCGCTGCCTGAATAGTCAGAGTATGAGATGCGGTTGAACCAAGCGGGCAGTCGCGGGTCGGGGCGGAAATCCGGTCGCGGCAGCGACGGCCCAAGATCGGCCCTGGTCGTTCGCCACGAGACCCAATTCGGCGTTCCGCGTGCGTTGTTGTAGGAAATGACCGATCCATCACCAACGATCAGAAAATTATCCGCTTCGTTCTCATTCGCATTCGACGGGTTCCCAAAGAAAAGATCAACGCCGACCGAAGCCGGCGGCGGCGGCGGATTCTCTTGCGTTTTGTCGTGGTTTTCCGGTTCACGAAAGCTTGAGCAACCGGCGGCGAATACAGCCCAAATTAGCAAACAGACAAGGCATCTGCGACAATTGCGATCCATCACGACCAAGTCTAACAGAGGCGGCCCGCTGCGTCTTTGCGGAAACCCAAGGCTGAGGGCCGAGAGCTAAGAGCTGTTGGCTATTCATTAAAAAGACAGGATGTCAAAAATTTTGATCGACTCCATAATAAAGGCGATTTGAACGCGGATGGGGCA
>Ga0138256_10000704_pt1 | contig 36018 bp, 25 predicted proteins | sample KNB2016incub_MG_FD_105486 | JGI IMG/M metagenome (GOLD analysis project Ga0138256, IMG submission 105486) | Active sludge microbial communities from wastewater in Klosterneuburg, Austria - KNB2014incub_MG | ecosystem: Engineered > WWTP > Activated sludge > Unclassified | place: Austria... | reverse complement strand
TATTGACCATTATCAAATGGCGTAAAATGTTGAAACGCAAAATCAGGAGTACCAAATACCTCATCTCTCTTAAATGCTTCAGTATGATCTTTTACATAATTGCGATCTATATTCAAATCAATATTAAATTCCTTGAATAATTCTAATTTTAGTTTTGCACTTCCTGTGGTGCTTTTTCTTTGAATCATCTCTCGACTAAAAAATTTATTCGGAGAAATCCAACCTTTTGCTGCTGCTTGATCCAACCATTTACCCTTACTAAAGTCTGGTTGAAAACCCGCAACAAAATCCCATCCAGGTGCACTAAAGCTTTTATTCATTCCAAGTAATTCTGTGTTTTGCATAAAACCTGGAATAATCGTTGATCTATTTTCTGCATAGTTGAGTTGAATTTTACGAACCAATAGTAATGGTCGTACAACAACTTTCTCCAATATACTCAGTTCTCTTGGCGCATCTTGTTGTTTATCCTTATCCTTCAATTTATCTTTTTTATTAGAAGGCTTAACAGGAGTTCTATTTTGGGAATTTCTAAATCTTCCTGTGGAACTATTTTCTCCATTAATTTTCTTAAAATATTTTATTTTATTATAGAAATTTACTAAATTAAATTCACCGCTTACAGATAAATTCTGCCCGTTCCCAATCACGCTTCCAAGTGTATCAATAGAATTCAATGATCCTGCAGACCAACTATAATTAGCGGCATACTGTCCTCTCACTTGAATCCAATCTAAAAACGGTATCGACCTTGTTGGCAATGAATAGGATAATGTCATTGTGTGTCTATAATCTTTGGTCCTTCCGAAATTACTAATATTTTTTCTAACAAATGGTTTTTTATCTTCAACAGATGCAACTCTATTTGTTAATGGATTTATATAACCTTGTTTAAGTGGATTATAGGTTATTTCGTCAACGATTGCATCATTTTGAGCTGTAAAATTAAATTTCAACAGTCTCGTGAAATCCCAATTCAAAGTATAATCTCTTCCCCATCCAAATTTTACATCCTCCCATGTACTATATTTTGGTGCTGCGAAACGATACACTCTTTTTCCATATTTTCTGTCTAAATTATTCCTAACTGAAAGTGAATTGGGTATTAAATTAAAATTAAAATCTGAAATGATTTTCAAATTTTTATTTTTTACAATTTTTTTAAATGGTTCTATATATTTAGGTGTCAAACTGAAATTATAATCAATACTACCTTGCTTGGTTTGTAGTTTATCCTCGGAAACAACTGGATTATGTTTTAACGATGTGGATTGACCATAACTTAAACTAATGTTTTCGATGTCCCATGGCTTGGCCTTACTATTTCCAGTTTTATTTCTTCTAACATTGTTGAATGCAAAGCTTCTCGTTTCTGCATAATCTATGGCTCTATCTTTAATGGAATCCCTTTCCGATTTTCCTGCGGCTGAATTTAATTTATCCTTTAACTTGACATCTGTATCATTAGGATCATATTGGGGAGTTCTTGTTCCACTGGAATATTGAGCGCTAAAGGGTAATGCAATATTTACTTTTTTTGGAATAAATTTTCCTAACTCTAATGTGGTAGTAGCATCATATTGTAGGATCTCATCTAATGCTCTTTGATCTAACTTCTGATCTAAGCCTCCCCATCCTACAGTGGAATAATTACCAGCCATGCTGATAGAGCCTAAATCTGCTAATTGCAATTCTCCTCTTGCTACTGTTGCAAATCCACCTTTTTCATCCAACCCTATTAATCTCAATTCATTAAACCAAACTTCAAGATCCGTAAATGCTTGATTCGTACTATTTCTCATTCCCATTTGTACACCTCTAACTAAACCAATTGTTGGGTTTCCTTTTATTGTTACTCTATTACTTGGTTTATCTGGATCAGCCATTGAAAAAGAATCTAATACTCCTCTTTTGTTTTTTAAATCAACTAATAACTGCAATGGAAAATCAAATTCATTTTCAGCAAGCCACACACTATCGACATATGTCGTGTTACCTGGCAAAACACTTTTATTTGAAAGTCTTAATGGAATTTCATATTCGTAATAATTATTAGTAAAATCCTTTCCAAACCTTAAAAATACTTTTGCATCCCCTGGATTTAAATCTTGAGAACTTTCACCATGAACAAATAATTTAACTCGTTTGTATTTTCGAATATCCAGGTCAATGATTTTATAAACTGATTGTTCACAATTTGGTAAAAAATTATTTTTACGTAATAACAAACTACTTTCATTTTGGAAAAGGTCAGCCGCTGTAGTTCCATAAAATCGTTCTCTATCTATACCTTTTGGTACCACATAATTAAATGGTAGTTTTCCAGAGTTTTCTTCAATATCAACCTTATCTAAAATGAGTGCCTCATCTGGAGCATCAATGATACAACTTCGTTCTTTATCAACATATCTTCTCCAAGTATTTCTACCCAATTGGAATTTAATCATTCTAAACGTTACTTCTTCATCAAATCCGGTAAGTAATAATCTCATACTTTGAATAGATCTAAAATCACTAATCTGACCTACGCTGTCTTTATATTGATTTATTGGAATTCTAAAATGATACCATGTTTCCTTTGGATTTGTAACAGGATTAATCGTTTCTGTAATAAACTTTGCACTTGCAATATTAATTTGATTATTATCATTAACAATGTCAATTGGATAGTTATAATATGATTCTAATTCATTTAATGATTTATCATTGTTTACATCCTCTTGATCAGGAGTGTTAGTATATGCTGTTGAAATATTATTACCTGGATCAATTTGGGCATTACCTTCAGGCATATTATAGCGTTTATATTTCTTTATGATGGAAGGTTCATTATCTAATTTACTAGATCTGTATGAAAGATAATCATCATTGGAAGGATCTTTTGCTATTGAATCTAAAATATTAGCCGCAACAAATCCTCTTATTTTTTCAACATAGTTTGAAAAATAACTTAACTCTCCATTTGGAGCACTGGTATTAATACTATTTAGTCCATCGAACCCTATATCTTGTGCACTTCTATTATCGTTATCAAAATTACCAGTGATGGGTGGTTTACGACTGATCCTGCCAAAATTAGTTGTACTAATAGGTAAATTCAAATTAGAAGTTGGTAAACCATTTTCGAATTGTTGATATCCGTCTTTAAAAATATCTTCAGAAAAATTTCCTAATTGCAGGATTAGTTTACCTGAATTGGATATCGGACTATTGTCAAATTTACTCAAGAATGGATTCAATACCCAAAAATCAATATACTCTACATTGTTAGCTTCAAAATCATTAGTATTCAATTTTGACATAATTCCTCCCCATCTGGTTTCAGGACTATTCAATTGATATTTATCATTTATTCCAGCCGTTATAAAATTTCCCAAACTATCCTTAAGACCATTGGGAATATCATAATTATAAGGGCCTTTTTCTCTTGGATAATAGGTAAGATCAAATGTTACTTCACCGAAATATCCTATGGGTCTTTGTCTGTTTGGAAAAATATCTGACTCCTGGACTATTCGCGAATAGGAATCATTTCCTTGGTTGCTTGTTCGAGCATAATCATCTATCCGATACCAACTTAATAAAGCTCTATTTGCTGAAGTATACAGATCATTTTTAGAATTAACACCTCTAAAAGCAGAATTTTCAGAATCTTTCAATGGTGCTGAAGCCAATAACCATTGAGTTGGATTATAGAATAAACCAATGCCCGTAGCGCTTCCTTCAAAATCATCAATATAAATTACACCTCCATCACTACCTGTCTGGTTTATTGCTCTGGAGTGACCTGGTTGCAATAAAGCAGCTTCAGCTTGAAGGGACCATTTAGAATCTTCTTTAGTACTATACAGCGGAAGTTTATCCAACGCCCTAGTCAGCCATGGGGCTGATTTATTAAGCCCAAGATCAATTCCATATATTGTATTATTGATTGGATCATCCCCCAAATTGACTTTTTGTGTATATGGTTTTTCGAAAAGTCGCATGTAGGTAGTACCAACATAAAAATCCTTTCTTTTAGAATATTCAGCTCTTAGCCCCAGCATCGTTTTAGTTTGAAAACTGAAGAGGGAATTATTTTCAAAATCAACTGTTATACTCGCATCTCCTTGGAGATAGGCATCATTTAATATGGTTACTTTGCCAAGATTTCTGTCAACGGTATAATCCACACCTTCTACTAAAGCCAAAGCACCAGCTTTTACTATAATTTTAAGATTAGGATCAGAACTAAAAGTATTCAGGGAAATTTCATTGGATTTGCCGGATTTAAAATTACCCTTAAGCAAAAATTGATTGGATTGTAAGTTTTGGCGGGCTGTAGTCAGTGAACTATTGTACAATTCTTGATAACTGTATTTATTAAATAAGGAATCAACTTTGGCCTGATCAAAAGGGATAATGACATTTGACAACAATTTTTTCAAAGAAGAACCAAACGGTTCAAGTACTGGAAAAATGACACTTCCTGTCGCTGGAATGATCGTTTGTGCAGGTACCCAATCGAATACTCCATCAGGTTGGGGGTCTCCGGATTTATTTAGATTGTCTAATCGAAACAGATTCAGCAATGGATATCCATCAATTTCGGGAATAAATCGTTTCGCTATACCATCTTTTGATTCATAAAAAATATCAAAATTGAAATCCGTCTGATTTAAATTATACCCTCCTATCGGATAAACATTTTTCATCATAAGATCATATGAAGGCAAGGTTACAGACTGGCTGCTAGATTTTAATAATTTGGTAAACAGCACTCTGTATCTTAAAGAATCAGATTTTATTTCAGATGAAAATTCACCCACCTTAAAATTAGCTCCGGTTCTTGGATCCTGTTGCTTGCCATTATAAGTATAATGATAAGAAACGGCTAAGATTTGATTCGGTCTAGGTCTGATCCTTAAAGATATAAATCCCAAATCGGCATTGTAGGTATATTCTGTTGAATTTAACCTCTTTGCTCTAACTTTTTCGAAATCTCTACCTTGTTGTAAGTTTAATCCCGCTGGATCGGATAATACACCAACGACTTTATTCAGTTCTCTATTTAATGTATCACTGAGTATTTTATCTAATAAACTATTTGAAGTATTGGTTACCAATGGTCTTCCGTTAAGATCTCTTGGAACAGCCCTTCCAGGGATAAATTTATTAAAATTAAGGGAATCCATATCGAAGGGTAAGCCATCCGGCACCCCTAAATCAGTTAATGCGACAATATCTCTAACTTCAGTTTCTCTTGAATTCTGAACATCTTCAGTTATCCAAACTTCAAGATCTTTGATCTTAAATTGGCTATTTATTTCTGGCAAATATGCTAAAGCTTCTTCATAAGTATTTCTGTTATAATGACTTAGAAAAAAATTTCTGTTTTCATCGTAATTATCCGGACGTATCACAAAATCCTGAACAACCCCACCACCTTTGGTTTTAATACTTTCTTGTTTGGACTTTTGTTGTGACACAATTCCTGTAAGTCTTAAATGCCCAAACTGCCAATCTGTCTTAAAACCAAATAAATTTTGGCTACCTTGTATTAAAGTAGATCTAAGTGGAAGGCTTACATTCCCCGCCTCGATTTTCTTTATGATATCATCCTCTGAAAATTTCTCACTGTCATAATTCAATTTGATTTTATTTTCAAAATCAAAACTGGATTGAGTATTAAGACTGGTATTTAATTTGAGCTTATCACCAATATTTCCAACTACTTCCATTTGTATATCCATATCGAATTTAGGCCCATAATTGCGCTTTTGACGATAGGATAAATTGGGGATATCATTAAAATTATAATATCCACCTAAAGTAAGGTCTACGCTTCCTTTGGGTTCTATTTGAATACCCAATCCTCCAAAAAGGCGATCTGCTAAATTTCTTTTAATTTCAATTTTCGTTACAGGGTCTACAACGCCAATGTTTGTTTTTTTAGATGTAGATATTCCTGCTAGACTTTTCATATATTCCTTATCCTGTTGCCTGGACTTAAACTTCATATATTCATCAAAACTCATATAAGATGAAGGCCTGTAGAATTCTGATCCTATCTTTTGATTGGTCCTATACTCACCACTTTCAGCATCATATTCAATGGTGTTCTCAATAATTTTTGGGTCCTTTAGGTCAAAAGGATTGGTATCCTGTTCGTCTCCTGACCCATTTTTTACATTTTTAACAGGAATGGTATCTGAAATACTAAAATGGGTTTCTTCAAAAAGATCAGGAAGTTCTCTCCCTCCAGCTAAAATTATGTGATTTAATAAAACACTTAATAATGTGTATAAAACCAATTTTCTCATATCCAAAATACCTAATAAAATAATACATTTTGATTGCAACCTGAGCATTATAACGCAAAAAAAACGCCTTGCGTATATACTTAGTAAATTATGCCAATTTTTTTAGCGCTAACTTGATGAGCGCCTCTACAGACATTTCATTAGCTTCTATGTCTGGGATTTGCTTAAGTCCCTGTTCTATTTGAACACGGATAAAGCCTAGTGCCAGAAGCGCCGACAATGCCTCCTGCTTAACTGGAGCAATTGCTCCTTTCAACTGCCCCATATCTTGATTTTCTTTTGTCAACTTGTCCTTTAGATCAATAATTATTCGTTGAGCTGTTTTAGGTCCAATTCCTTTAACTCGTTTAAAACTTAAGTCATCACCCAAAATAATAGCTTGTTTAATCATGAAAGGCTCCATAGAAGAAAGTATTAACCTTGCAGTATTAGGCCCAACACCATTTACTGAGATTAAATGCACAAATAGATATCTTTCTTCTTCAGTGTAAAAACCATACAAACTATGTCCATCTTCTTTAACATGATAATAGGTCAATATCTTTGCTTCTTTCAGTTTGGACACTTCAGTATAGGTCTGCAGGCTTATAAAAACCTGATAACCAATCCCACCTGCTTCAATTATTAAATTGGTAGGTTGACAAACAACAATTTGACCCTTAATGTACGATATCATAAAATCAAGGTAAAGGTAATAAATATATTAATAAACATTAATATGTAAATATATTATTAGTCTTTAAACAAAGTATTATTAAGAAAGCAAAGTAATCTATATGGATATGATGCCATTAATAAATTAGATAAATAATGCATTTACAAAAACTAACTTGCAGCAGAAATAAGAAATATCCTTTAAACGTTATAATTTAATTAGTTTTGCGGTAGGATTCATATACACCATGCAATTTTTATTTCCAGGTATTCTTTGGGGTTTATTTTTATTGATTATACCAATAATCATTCACCTTTTCTATTTTCGAAGATATAAGCAAGTTTATTTTACAAATGTGCATTTTCTTAAGGAATTGGTCGAAGAAACTGCTTCCAGAAATAAATTAAAAAATTTCCTTATTTTACTTTGCCGCTTATTAGCAATTGGTTTATTGGTTTTTGCTTTTTCTCAACCATTTTTTAAAACAAATAATCAAGAAACTAAAACAAATAAAGCGGTTAGTATATATATAGATAACAGCTGGTCTATGAATGCAAAATCTGACGAGGGAATACTTTTTGCAAAAGCCAAAAAAACAGCCACTGAAATTGTTCAAGCTTATTCAGAATATGATAAATTTCAAGTTATCAGTAACGAATTATCTGGCAGAAATTTACGATTTTTATCTAAAGACGATGCGTTTACAGCAATTGAAAATATTAACTTAGGTCCAACCGTTAATCCATTATCAACTATAATCAGAAAACAACAACAATCTCTTAATAATTTAAATAATTTGGGTCATGAAATATATGTTATTTCTGATTTTCAAAAAAAGATAATGGATTTAAAACCATCTGATATTGATTCTACCTTATCTATAAATTTTATTCCAATCCAAAATATTAGTGAAAATAATGCTACTATTGACACCGCGTATTTTCTATCACCTGTTATTATTCCAAATCAGGTAAATTCTTTAATTGTAAAATTAAGTAATTATGGCTCAACAGATTTGGATAATCTTAGCTTGAGATATGAATTAAATGGTCAGGATATTCCACTTTCAAATTTATCTATAAGAGCCGGTAAGACCATTTTAGATACCATCAAAATAAATATCCAAACATCAGGCTGGCAAAATTTAATTCTAAAAATTAAAGATTTTCCAATTCAATTCGATGATACGTATTATTTAAGTTTTAAAGTTGATGAAGAAATAAATGTTCTTGTTATTCATGATCAACAAGAATCTAAAGAATTATTATTGGCCATAAATAGTCTTCCTTTTTTTAAAACAACATCATTAGATATTGGAAATTTAAATTATAGTTCATTAAAAAATTACAGACTTATTATCTTATCTGATAATAAGAATATTACATCTGGATTGGGTTCTGAATTAAATAAAGCAATGAGCGAAGGAACTAATTTATTGATCTTTCCAGCTTCTGATTTAAAAGATCTAGATTATCAAAATCTAAACACTTCATTACAATTTCCAAATCTAATCAGTTTTTCAAGATTAAAAAAAGAAGTAGGGACCATTAATTTGGAAGAAGAAATCTTTCAAGATGTATTCAGTAACCCAAAGGCAAATTTTAAATTGCCATATACCAATGGAAGCTATTTAATTAAAGGAGGACATCCACATGAATCCATTTTAAATTATCGAGATGGAACTAGTTATTTATCAAAATATTCTTATCTTCAAGGTGTTGTTTATTTTTGTACTTCTCCAATAAATATTGAATATAATAGTTTGGTAAAAAATGCAGAGATTCTTCTTCCATTTTTATTTAAGACAGCTTTTTCTGGAATAAAAAAATCAAATTTTAACTATACAATTGGTCAAAATCAAGTTATAACATGGCCGATTCAAAAGAATATAGTCTTAAAAGACATGACTTTAAAATTATCAGGACCAGAAGAGATCATACCATCTGTCCAAATGGCTCAAAATCAACTTAATATTGAAGTTTATGATCAAATAAATAAGTCTGGTATTTACGAACTTAAAAACAATGAGCTATCTCTAGGTTTTGTGGCCTTTAACGAAAATAGACTTGAGTCTGATTTATCGATTTTTAGTAAGACACAATTAATTGATTTGCTTGGTGATCATATAAAATTGCTTGATAATGATAAAATAAATGATTTTACATCATTAATTAAAGAATCTAAGGAAAAACATTCGTACTGGTGGCTTTTAATACTTGGAACTTTACTATTTTTATTCTTGGAAAGTGTTTTAATTAGGTATTGGAAGACTTCATAATATGGACTATATATTTAAAAAAGTAATCATAGTTGACCCTCAAAGTCCTTATCATTTAAAAAAGAGAGATGTTTGGATTAAAAATGGTATAATCCATGAAATTAAAGCTAATATTGTTCCAAACAAAAATTCAATAATTCTTGATGTAGCGGGATCATTTTTGTCTCCCGGATGGGTAGATATTGGTGTCCATACGGGAGAACCAGGATTTGAAGAAAGAGAAACCTTAATAAGTCTTTCAAATGCTTCTGTTGCTGGTGGCTATACTACAATTTGTTGTTTATCAAATACCAATCCTGTATTACATTCAAAATCCGAAATTCATTTTATACTCCATAATTCACATTCACTCCCAATTCATATTTGGCCGATTGGAGCTATTAGTAAGGATAACGCATCTGTTGAAATGGCTGAGATTTTACAGATGTTCCAATCTGGTGCTGTTGCTTTTTCAGATGGGAATCAATCCATCCAAAAAAGTGGCTTATTGTTAAGGGCATTAGAATATTTAAAATTATTACCCAAATCCTTAATTATCAATCAAAGTTTAGATGATAATTTATGGATCAAGGGCCAGATTCACGAAGGTCTTGTAAGCACTAAATTAGGCTTAAAAGGCATCCCATCCATCGCTGAATACATTGCTGTTCAAAGAGACATAGAAATTCTTCGGTATGCACAATCAAGACTACTCATTCATAAAATATCTACATCAGAATCCGTTCAATTAATTCGGAATGCCAAATTAACTTTAAAGGATTTATTTGCTTCAGTTTCAATATTTAATTTGGCTTTCGAAGAAAATTCGTTAGAACAATTTAATCACCAATTAAAACTTAATCCACCCATTCGATCTAAAAAAGATCGTGAGGCACTTATTAATGGACTCATTGATGGCAGTATAGATATTATATGTAGTGATCATACTCCAATGAATCCAGAAAAAAAAGAATTGGAGTTTCAGTCTTCAGCTTTTGGAGCAATTTCACTGGAAACTGCTTATTCATTAATTCAAACTTTTTTAAACAATGAAATTGACGCATCACTTTGGGTTGAAAAAGTTGCAATAAATCCAAGAAAAATTTTAAATAAAGAAATAGTAAGTCTTCAAGAAAATGCTGTTGCTGAATTAACATGGTTTCATCCAGACATAAATTGGAATTATTCAGATGGCTTTATAAAGTCCATTTCCAAAAACAGTCCTTTAAAAAATTCAAATTTAAAGGGAAAAATATTAGGAGTTTATAATAAAAATAAATTTGTTTCAAACATTATTTAAATCAATTGATTATGATTAATTATCCATACGCGATTCGAATAGGCTTGATTTGGGGTGCTGCATATATTCTTATCCAGTTAATTCTATATCTTTTTAGTAGTTCGTTAATAACTAATTCATGGATTGCAAGTTTAATTTTTTTGTTGGGATTAATTCCGATGTACATTTCGGGTTCAGAACATAAATTAAAATTGGGTGGGTATCTTTCCTGGAAGGAAGCTTTAATTCCTATTTGGATCACCTCTATAGTCTATTCCTTTTTTTCAATGGTTTTTACATTTATTTTATATAATTTTCTAGCTCCAGAATTAATCGATGAGCAACGAAATGCTCAAATTAAAATAATGGAAAATTTTAGAGGTACTATGGGTAATGAAGCAACAGAAAAAGCTATTGAAGATATAGCAAATACAAATCCCTTTAGTTTTGGAAAAATAATACTTGCATTTTGTTTTTCACTCATTTTTTACTTTATAATATCTTCCATAATAGCTCTTATCATTAAAAAAGAAAATCCAAATATGATATTTGAAAAATATAAAAACAATTCTGACCCTTTCGATGCAACTAATAGCTAATATTACTCACCAATTTTTTCAAAAACAATAATGATCAAAAATCTCTGGTTTAATGAATTCTTGTGGTGGCTGATTTCATTAATAATGGCTATATGCATACTATATCCTATTATTTATAATAATCTTACTTATGAATTTCTTTGGCCTAATTTTTTATTTATTTTAGGTTCAATCACCTTTACCAGATGGCTCTTCTTTTGGCATCAAACTCCATATGCTTGGTACCAATTAATAAAAATAGCTATTATTTTTATTATGATTCCTACTGTTTTTATTTGTATAAATTATTTTTCTGAATTTAAAAATTTTATAGATGAAATTGGATTGCAAGAAATAGTCTCCAATTTGAAATCTGAAGATCAAGCGGCTATGTCCCTTTATATAAGAAATGAAATGATTTTATTCTCCATTTCTTGTATTATCTCTGGAATTTGTGTGCCTTTCAAATTAATTTGGAATATTTGGAAGCAATATAATTTAGGACAAGTATAGACATCATTTAAATTTCATTTTTTTTTCTTCGGAATTGGGTCATCTCCAGTGCCACCCCAAGGGTGACATTTAGTAATACGCCTAATTCCTAAATAAAACCCGTAAAAAATACCCCATTCGTTTACTGCCTGTATCATATAATTGGAACAAGTTGGATTGAATCTGCAATTTTTACCTAAGATTGGTGAAATAAAAATCTGATAAACCCGAATTGGAAATATTATTATATAGTTGAACCATTTCATTTAGCACTACTTTTTATTATACCTTAAATCGTTTTCAGAAATTAACCATTTCGATTTGGATTGACCTGATATATTTACAAATTCTACTTGCAATACTCTTTCCTTGGGCTTACCTGAAACGGTAAAACGCCCGTAATTATGCTCTTCGACCAAGGTATTTGGAATTCTATTTGACTGATTTATAAATTCTTTTTTAACTTTTGAAATTCCGGCTGTTAATGATGAGACCGTTACATCATATAATGGATATGCCATCTCTCGATCTTTTTTAATTATTTCACTATGATGTTTGTCACCAGTTAAAAATATTACACCATTAATTTTATGTACATTTAAAAAATTCATTAAATCATTATACTCTACTGGATAATTATAAAAACAATCTCCACCATCTTCAACTTCATTCACTACTTGAGATCCCGTAACAATAATTTTAAATGGTGCATAACTATTCAACAGTGAATTTTTTAACCAGTTCATTTGTTCTTGGCCAAACATTAGTTTTTCCTTATTTGGATTATTATTAATATTACTTAACATATCATCTGAACTGCGCCAGGTGCGGTTATCCATCATAAATAAATCAACATCATTATAAGAAATCTTACTGAATATTCCCTTATTATATAAACCGTAAGTTGGATTAGCTGTGTAAGCCATAAAAACTTTTCTTGATTGCTCCTGAAAAATGTAAGATAAGCCTTCATTGTTTGGTCCATAATCATGGTCATCCCATATTGCAAAATGAGACATTGTTTTAAAAATGGGTTGAATTTCGCTTACTGCTCGATCTCTGGATGCCCTGTTCCATAAACCCCATTCACTTTGGAAATCTACTTCCCGAGTATACCAACTATCGCCTAGCCATAACATGAATTCTGCTTTTTCTTTTGCCATAGGTAGAAAAATGATTGAATCTGAACCATATGGTTTCCCAGGTCTGTCATAAATAGGTTGATTAATATAATTACAACTTCCAGCAAGAAATGAAAAATCCGGCGCTGGAATTCTATATTTCCATAATACTTGAGTTTTAAAAGTGCCCTTTAATCTTTCAGATTTGTCTTTTTTATCTATGGTTATTTGATATGCATATTCTTGTCCCGGCTCTAAACCAACCAAATCAAAAACTATAGTTTTATAATCATATGCAGAATGATAATTAGGAAATGCTAATTTCGGACTAACTGTTTTGTTTATTGGCCAAAATTGAAGTGTTGCATTAGATTTTGCTCCAATTTCACACCAAATTTTTGCCGTCCTATGTTCTATATATCCCAACATAGGTCCACTAATTAATTGAGCCATTAATTGAGAACAAAAAAATAAATGGAATACTATTAATACGAGATTAAGCAACGTTTTAATCATATCTTCGTCTTTTTATGTGGTAAATATACTATCCTATTATGAACAATAACAAAATTCGATTATTATTCGTTTGTTAAATCGAAGCCCAATAGCTAGATAAAATTTGAAAATGAAAATCAATTTCTTTTTATTGTTAATCCTTAGTTGTCTTGTCAAATCCTGGTCCCAAGGCAATCAATTAATTCAAATTTCCGGTCTGGTATTAACCGATATTGATTCAGAACCTAAACCATTACCTTTTGCAGAAATCAGTATTATTGGTACTGGAAGGGGCGTATATGCAGATAGTAAAGGGTTTTTTTCAATGGCCGTTCAAAAAAATGATACCCTTGTTTTTAATTACTTAGGGTTTAAACCCATTTTTTATATAGTACCGGATAGTTTGGGCAAATCTCATTATACTATTTTTCAAATTATGACTAGAGATACCATATACTTACCCGAAACTATTGTTTATCCCTGGCCAGATAAAAACTATTTTAAGCAGGAATTTCTAGCCATGGATATTTCTAACGTACTCCAAGAAACTGCTTTAAAAAACTTAGCTCAAGATAACCTTCGCAAATTTTTTGAATTTACCCCAACTGATGGTCAAGCCTCAAGTCAACTTTATTTAGTTCAACAAGCACAAAAAAATTATTACAATGGTCAATTTAGGCCAAATAATCTATTAAGTCCAACCGCATGGATAGCCTTTTTTAAAGCTTGGAAAAGAGGAGATTTTAAAAGAAAAAAATAAAATATTTTTATTGTATTTATTTTATTAAAGCAATTTGGTGTTTTTTCGTTGGTGATATATTGAATACCATATTGATGTGCTGATGCATGCTACTATAGTCAATAAGGAAATCCAATTTGGTATATGAATATGAACAAATACCAAAAACATTTTAATACCAATAAATATTAAAACGATAGCAATTCCTTGTTGCAAAAAATCAAAATTATCAGCTGCTTTTTGCAAAATAAAGAAAAGTGCTCTCAGCCCTAATACTGCAAAAATATTTGATGAGAATACTACCAAATTATCCGTTGTAATTCCAAAAACAGCTGGTATAGAGTCTAATGCAAAAATAATATCTGTAATTCCAAGCATAAAAATTGCTAATGCCAGTTTGGTAAAAAATATTTTTCCCTTTCTATTTATAGTGTATTTACCATGTGGTTCATCATCAGTATATCGAAGATATTTTGTTAGGAAATGATAAACCTTTCCATCTTTTATATCACTCTCCTCTTCCGGATTTTCTGAAAATAGCTTATATCCAGTGTAAATCAGAAATGCACCAAAAATGTATAAAATCCAAGAAAAATGCTGTACCAAAATAATACCAACAGAAATAAATATGATCCTGAAAATTACAGCAAGTGCGACACCAATTATCAATACTCTACCAATGTTTTCTTTAGAAATTTGTAAGGATGAAAAAATCATTACAAAAACAAAAATATTATCTATCGAAAGTGACATTTCCATTAAATATGCCGATAAATAATTTAAAGCTTTATTACTGTCAAATTCAAACCACAAGTACCCAAAATACCCTAAAGCAATTAATACCCAGAATAAATATTGATACAAGGCGTTTTTTAATTTTACTTCCTGATCCTTTTTACTAAATACAAAAAGATCCAAAATAAATGAAAATACAAGTGCAACAATAAAAATGATATAACTTAAATAATCCTTGTTCATAATATCAAAGATAATGAAAATAATCCTAAAAACCCATCCTCAATAAAAGAATGGTTTTATCGAATGTATAACTAATAAGGAAATTACTTTTTTGTAACTCGAATAGCTACTCTTCGGTTCAAATCTCTACCTGTTTCAGTTTTGTTATCTGCAATAGAATGTTCTTGACCATAACCTTCTGCTACCATTCTAATACCTTCTACACCCTTTTCTAAAAGTGATGTTCTAACTGCTTCAGCTCTTTCTAAAGAAAGTTTTTGATTTGCTTTAGGATCTCCAGTATTATCAGTGTACCCTCCAATTTTTATTTCAACAGATGGATATGCTTTCAATATTGAATTAATATTACTAATTTGATCCATTGAAACTGGATTTAATGTGGCTTTTCCGGTTTCAAATAATATTCTATCAAAATTAAACCAAGTCGTTTTATCAACCATTTTTGATTTATCATTAATAAAAGAAATTAATGCATGTTCTACTCCTTTTTCTGGTGCATTCATTTCAATTCCTCCCGGAAGGGTTAATTTAATCGATTGGCCAAGCAGATCCCATTTGGCCTTTACGCTAGAATCTAAGGAATTCATCAAATCATTTGTATTTATTGTATTAGATCCTAATGTCGTTGAATCATTCAATGTATTGTTTACATTTTCAATTTTAGTTTGAACCATATCATCCCTGTCAGATGTATTACAAGCCTTCATCATAGTCCATAATAATGCTAATAATCCAATCAACCCTATTAACCACATCCACCAATTACTTCCATTTTCATCTGATGTTGGTTTAGAATCGAATTCTTGATTAACTGTGTTTGTTAAATTGGTAAAATTTAATATTGATTTTAAATCACTCGGTATAGCATTTATGATCTCTCGTTTATAACCACCTAACCAAGTAGTTAAGCCTGAAACGCCATAATTTTCAGTAGTTGATTTTTTCTTAAGAAAAGATAACACGAATGAACCTGCAATAGTTAATAATTTATTAGCAGAAGCTGAACTTTTAAAATTTGAAAATTTAGAAAAACCATCTATTAATGCTGAATGATTGTCTCCAAATAAAAGTTGAATGAAGGAGCTACTTATATTTTGACTTTCATTAGAAATGTCTTCTATTGAAAAATCATTAAGATTATTTAAAAGACTGCTTTGGTTGTCTTTATGATTGATTAAATCCCAAATTTGATGGATCCGATCTTGATGAGTTGATTCATTTAAAACACCACCTAAAAGTATAGGTAAAATAGCTTCTAATCCTTTTGAAGTTGAATGCTCTGTTTCTCCAATAAAATTTGAGGTTTTGGAAAGGAATTCATGGTTTAAGTAGCTTTTTAATAGATCAATTACATTCATTTTTGTTACTTTTTAAATTAATTATTTATTCAGATAACTCATTTATACCACATTAGTTTGGTCAATTTACAACCCTTTTTCAAAAATTTTGTTAATTGTTGTTAACAAAAGAATTTAATCTTATTTTCAAACCATGGAAGAATTAAAATACCCAATTGGAAAATGGAAATCTCCAGATACTATTGATAAGATTCGATGTTCGAATTGGATCAATGAGATTAAAGATTTACCGAATCAACTCAAAAGTACCTTGTCTCATATTAATGAAAATGACCTTCAACGCAAATATCGACCGGAAGGATGGACCATCCAACAAGTAGTTCATCATATTGCTGATAGTCATATGAATGCTTATATTAGACACAAACTTTCAACAACTGAAGATACCCCTACTATTAATCCATATAACGAAAAATTATGGTCCGAAATGTTAGATGTAAAAATGATACCCATCGATGTATCATTAAATCTAATTGAAAGTCTTCATTTACGTTGGGCCGTTTTCTTAGGTTCATTGAATGAAACAGACCTCAAAAAAGGGTTCATCCATCCACAACATAATAAGAAAATTTTATTGGAAGAATCTATTGGAATGTATGCATGGCACGGAACACATCATTTACATCACCTAAAAAATGCATTAAAATTTAATTATTAGTGACTTCTATTGTTCTGAAACAAATATTGCTTTTGTATAATATCTATTCATTCGTGCAATATTCTCTAAAGAAATCTCCTTTGGACAATCAGCTTCACATGCTCCAACATTAGAACAACGACCAAATCCTTCAGCATCCATCTGCGCAACCATATTATATACTCTTCTACTTTGTTCAACTTCTCCCTGTGGTAAAAGACCTAAATGTGAAACTTTAGCCGCTGTAAATAACATTGCTGACCCATTAGGACAAGCTGCAACACACGCCCCACATCCAATACAAGCTGCCGCATCAAAAGACTTACCTGCAACATCCTTTTCAATGGGCATTGAATTTCCATCAATTGCCTGGCCAACATTAATTGAAATATATCCACCAGCCTGAATAATTCTATCAAATGCAGTCCTATCTACAACTAGGTCCTTAATTACTGGAAAAGATCTGGCTCTAAAGGGTTCAATCACAATGGTTTCCCCTTCTTTAAAATACCTCATATGCAATTGACAGGTCGTAGTGCCTGAATTCGGACCATGTGGTTTTCCATTGATTACCATACTACAAGCACCACATATTCCTTCACGACAATCGTGATCAAAAGCTACCGGCTCTTGTTTTTTATCAATAAGTTGTTGGTTCAGAACATCCATCATTTCTAAGAAAGACATGTGTTCATTCGCTTCAATTTGATACATTTCAAATCGACCAACTGATTTACTATCTTTTTGTCTCCAAACCTTCAAATTAAGCTTCATATTTCTTACTGTTTCTAGTACTGTAACAAAGTGTAAAAGTAATTAATTTGAGAATTATAATTTAACTTAAGACTATTTATTACTGCCCAATGAAGTTATTTATAGAATGGCCTTGTTATATTAAAAATAACTTTAACTTATAAATTTAATGTTTTTCATCATTCCTTCCCTTTTAGTTCTTTTAATCGGGGAATTTCTACTTATTTTTTTCCATGTTTCATCATTAATCTCCAACCAATCCGATTTAGTTAATTGTAACATATCCAAGTTTGGTTGAAATTCAGGTACTTTGGTTGGTTTGGAAAATCGATTCCAAGGGCAAACTTCCTGACAAATATCGCAGCCAAATGCCCAGCCATTCATTTTATCTTTAAATCCTTCAGGAATTGAATTTTTAAGTTCGATCGTAAGGTAAGATATACATTTACTGGCATCTAAAAGGTAGCCATCCGGATGAATAGCTTGAGTAGGACAGGCTTCAATACATTTTTTACAGGTCCCACAATGGTCTCTTATTGGTGTAGTATATTCAAATTCAAGATCCACTAAAATACAAGCCAAAAAAAAATAACTACCTTTTTTTGGATTAATTGTGAGGGTGTTTTTACCATTCCATCCAATGCCACTTTTTTCCGCCCAAACGCGTTCCATAATAGGTGCTGAATCAACAAACGCTCGAATTGTTATATCTCCATATAGTTCTCTCATTGAATGTAACAATAGGTCACACTTGTCCTTAATAACCCTATGATAATCTTGACCATAAGCATACTTAGATACTTTAGGATGATCCTCCGAAAGGTGTATTTGTGGCTGGTCATAATTTAGAGTCATCATAATAACTGATTTACATCCTTCGAGTAATTTTGTGGGATCAATTCGAAGATCAAAATACCTTTCCATATAAGTCATCTCTCCATGAAAACCATTTGCCAACCATTGCTCTAATTGCAAAGCTTCCTTTTCAAGTCTTTGTGCTTGAACAATTCCTACAGATTCAAATCCAATAGAGTGAGCCAATTCAATAAATGGTTTAGACTGATGTCTCATTAAAGATTAAATCTTATTATTTATTAGCAAAAGTATATTAACAATTTGAATAGGCGTTTTAAAATTCCATGTTTCAATAAAAAAGCCCGCAATACATATTGCAGGCTAACCACATTATTGAAAAATTAAAAAATAATTTAAATTTAAAAATCAAACCAAATACCACATTCCAATGTTTGGAACTGATTTTCCTTCCAAGTATCACTTAAATCATAATTAGCAAATAATTTAATGGCCCCGATATCGATTCTTCCGGTTATTCCATATCTGTATTTATTAAAACCAAAATCTTCTTCAGTTTCAATTTTCTGGTTGATATCGCTTTTTTTAACATTTGATTCTTGATAAACCAATATTCCTGCATACCCACCAAATCCTATACCTACTTTACCTAATCCCTTTATTCTATTACTTTGTGTATATAACATTAATGGTACTTGTAAATGCTGAATAGAAAATGAAGATCTCTTGATATTATCATCTTTTGTATAATCCAAAATTTTATTGGGTGTAAAAGATATTTTATTTTTAAAGGTCATTTCTTCAATATGGTATCCAAATGAAGTCAAAAGCATCAGATGTTTAGTACCTAAATAGATTGTTGTAGGTAGAAAATTTAAAGTTGTACTCCATGAACTAAATGGTTTATTCTCCAAATCATCTACTAAATTCTTAGCTTGATTCTTATCGTGCAATAATACATTTACTCCTAAATCAATATCCAAAAATCCAACATGCGCTCCACGTTTTTTCTTTTTTTCCGGATTTATATTTTCTTTATTACTTTTCTCTACTTCAGTTTCATCCATATCATCTTCTTCATCAACATCATTGTTCTTGTCCTTCCTGTCTCTCTCAATAATTAATATATCTCGATCTCCCAATTTAATTTTCACTGTATCATGGTCAACATTAACTGGTGGTGGGGTAGGAGGTAAGGGAGGGGCTAAATTTTCCAATGGTGGTACAGTTTCTTGTGCTGCTAAGTGCATTGCACTGAACAAAATAAATACTAAAATTAGTTTTTTCATTTTAAAAAATTTTTATACTTGTTATTATTTATATTAAAAAATTAGTCGTATCAAAATAAAATTCATTATTGAATAGGAATACTAATCGATTTATGAAAGGCTACTGTCTCACTTTTATAATTGACAGCGATAAACGTTTTTTGATTTAACTCCTTGGATTCAATTTTCAAAACATCCGAAGTCCATTCACTGCTCTTCTTTGAAATTAATTTCATAATCCCTTTAAATATGGCTTTTCCAATAGTGTAAGATTGATTCGAATGATCAGCTACACTTACTATTGGTTCTGAAGAACTTAGCTGGGTTATATTTCCATTTTGTGGTACTTCATTAATCTTTATTAATGGTTCAGCATCATCTGTTTTAATGTTCGATTGAGTAATGATCGGTTCATTTAAAACAGCTATTTCTGGGTCCATATGATCATCCGATAATTGGTTCGCAAATTCAATATTATTGGGATTTTCAATGATTTCTTGTTGAATAATAGTTTTTGCTCTGAGCGTTCTGCCTTTTTTATTTACTTGTTTGTTTGATTGTATTTGCATTGTCTTTTCCGCAATTGCTTTTGTTTCATTACCTAAAACAATTTCATTAGCTTTTACATTATCCTCAACAATTTCTTTTTGTTCTTGAGGTAATAGTGATTTCTCTGAAACTAAAGATAAAGTTTGGTCCGTCCCATTCTCTTCAATATTTAGTGAAAAAATAAAAACAATCAGTATACAAATTGATGCAGCAATCCATAAATAATGAAAGTTAAATTTTGCACTATGTTTTTTGGGCATATTAATATGCAACTTTCCTTTTTCTTCAATCATTATTTGATCAAAAAAATCAGAAGGTGGTACCTTATTGTCAATAATATGCTTATGCTGTTGTATATATTGTTTTAATCGATCGGACATGTTGTTTATTTTTTTTTATTATTTCTAATAATTTCTGTTTACCTCTTAAATATTGACTCCTTGAAGTTGATGCAACAATACCTAACATTTGAGCTATTTCTTCATGTGAATAATCTTCAATGGCGTATAAGGTAAATACGATACGATACCGTTCAGGTAACAACTCTATAGCATTCATTATTTCAGCCATATTAGATTCATGTTCAAATTCATCTATAACTCCATCCTCAGAATTTAGAGAATATAAAACACTTTCATCATTCAAATCATCAAATTGAAGTTTTTGCTTTTTATCCAATTCACTGAGCGCTGTGTTTATACAAATTTTTTTAATCCATGCTGGAAGTAATTGCCCATTATTAAGTTGTTGTATGTTTTGAAATACTTTAATAAAAGTTTCCTGTAATACATCTAACGCATCTTCGGGTTGATTCATCATTCGCAAACAAATATTATACATAGGAATATTAAACATATCATAAAGCTCTCTGTAGGCTTTTTGATCTGCTTGTTTTATCCTATCGACTAAAGTCTGCATTTGTTTTTCGTTTAATACTGAACTACAATGATAAAGAGTAGTAAAAACGGAATTCGTTGCATTAAATTAATTTTATTTTTAAATCTAATTAAAAAATTAATATAAAATGTTGAAAATTAATATGTTAGTTATGAAAAAAATATTTTTCATTTACCATTGGCAAGACTCACCATGGTCTTTTAGCCATTTTTCAGATTCCAAATAATTAGGCATGGCTTTTTCTACTTCCGCCCAAAATTTAGCTGAATGGTTATGATGAACCAAATGTGCTAACTCATGAATAATAATATAATCCAAAACAAAATTAGGAGCCAACAATAATCTGGATGAAATACTTATATTTTTGTTTGTACTACAACTTCCCCAATTGCTATGATTATTTCTAAGTCTAATTTGATTAATTTCTTTATTAAAAAATTGCTGATTTAATTCATGTACTCTGTTTTTTAATCCTTCTATGTATGTTTTTGACATAATATTACTGATAAGACTGGAGCACATTTTTTGACGCTGTTCCACAGTAATATTTGCAGGTAATTCCAAGTATATAACATAACCTCTTCTTCGCCCGGTAGCTGTTTTTCGTTCTATATTTTCTTTAACATCTAATGTAAAAAGGCTATTTCTAACGGTCAACTGTGATCCAGTTTCATAAACTTTGGGTAAATATTTCGCTCGATATAAATGATCTTTCGCTAATCTTTTATAAATCCATTCTTTCGCCCATAAAATGTGTTTTGTTTTTTCAAAACTGGGAGACATAATTGGAATTCTTATTATAGCTTTATTCTTGGTTAATGAAACCCTGGCAGACATCCGCCATTCATGATGGATCTCCAATAATAAATCTATATTATCAATTTGAATGTTCTGATATTCTTTGAATGTTTTTGCTTTAAGCATATTTCAAAGCGAAATCTTGCATTACGTTTACTAATACATTGACACTTTCTAATGGCAATGCGTTATAAAGTGAAGCTCTAAATCCTCCAACAGATCTATGTCCCTGTAGCCCAACACAATTTGCATCCTTGCAAAATTTTAAAAATTCAGCTTCGTGATCCGAATTTTTTAATTTAAATACAACATTCATGTGAGAACGATCTTGCTTCCTAACTGTCCCTTCAAAACAAGGATTGTTATCAATTTCGGTATAAAGAGCTGCTGCCTTTTCATTATTTCGTAACTCCATTACCTCAGGCCCTCCCATTTCTTTTATCCATCGCATGGTTAACATGGATACATATATTGGAAATACAGGAGGTGTGTTATACATCGAACCTTTATCCATATGAATCTTGTAATCTAACATGCTTGGTAATTTTCTTCCGGTTTTTCCCAATAGGTCTTTTTTAACTACTACTAAGGTGACACCTGCAGGACCCATATTTTTCTGAGCTCCAGCATAAATTAACCCAAAGTTTTTCCCATCTACTTTTCTACTAAAAATATCAGAAGACATATCGCATACCAATGGAATAGATCCCTTAGGCCACCAATGGTACTGAGAACCATAAATAGTATTATTAGAGGTTATGTGTAAATAAGCCCCAGAATCTGGATATTCGAACTGATTCGGAATATGTCTAAACTGATCAGATTCAGATGAAGCAATGACATTTACATTTCCAAAAAGCTTGGCTTCTTTTATAGCTCCACTTGACCATGTTCCGGTATTAACATAATGTGCTGTATCATGTTCCGGAAGTAAATTCATTGGAACCATAAAAAATTGTGAGCTGGCTCCTCCCGATAGAAAAAGAACTGCATAATCATTATCTATTTCTAATAATTCCCTAACCAGAGATTCAGATTCATCCTTAACCGATTCAAATTCCTTACTCCTATGAGATATTTCTAAAATAGAAAGGTCTAATTCTTTAAAATTAATGATTGAAGCTGAAGCTTGTTGTAATACGGATTGCGGAAGTATTGCTGGTCCCGCATAAAAATTATGTTTTTTCATTCAATGATGTATCTTATATTAAAGCCCAAAGTTATATATTGTTTATTGCTCTATAACATTATAGAATCACTTTTTATTATAACGAACAATATTTTAAACATATCTCCTTATTTCTTTATAAATTTACACTACGACAACATAAAGTTTATATTAAATAAAACTTATATTAAGTTTAATTTTACGTAATGACTTACAAAAAGATTTTTATCCATTCTATTTTACTTGTGGCATGGTTATCTCAATTCAAGTTGCATTCTCAACATATTATTCCACATAATATCTTAAACAATTCAAATGTAAGTCAGCTTGGGGGTTCTTGTTGTTGTGGAACATTTATGGAAATGAATTTTCCGAACTTGGACTTTGAAGGCGGAATACCTCCGCCAATAGGAGGTTTTATAGTTTATAGTGCAGGTCAAATGATCGATGAATGGACAGTTACCAGAGCAACTATTGATCATTGTGAGGGTTCTCACGCTAATTTAGGTGCCGGGAATCCCAATGGTGCTTCCAATTTTATTGATCTGCATGGATCTCCTGGTTTTGGTGGAATAAAATACAAACTTACCGGACTAACTCCCGGAAATTCCTACAGAATCGATTTTTGGACCGCTCAAAATGGAGGCAATCACAGTTCTACTGGAACCCTTTTAGTAGCCAATGGTGCTTGGTTAAATGTCAGTTGGGTAGTTACTATTTCTGGCAGCGTAGCATGGTTTAAGCAATCTTATATGTTTATGGCTATGGCAGATATGGCAGATATGGAATTTAGTAGTGTTGGAGATTTAATCTATGCAGGAACTTTAATAGATGATATTAAAATTTTTGAATGCCCGGGCGATCAGGAAGAACCAATGATTACCAATGAGCCACAAAATGAAATATACAACTGTATCGGTGATGTGCCAAAAGCTCCAAAATTAATCGTTACAGATAATTGTGATGCGAATCCAACCATATCCTTTAAAGAAACCACTTCTAAAATTGATAAATGTGAACAATTGATCAAACGCGATTGGGAAATCCTTGATAAATGTGGAAATAAAAAACTTTTTACTCAGGAAATAACGGTAAAAGATGAAGTCGCGCCAAATATTACTATTGTAGGGAAGGACAAAATTATATTATGTTCCAATCACACTAAAAATACTTTTTTAACGTGGCTATTTAGCAATGCAGGAGCTTCGGCAACTGATAATTGTAAAAAAATAACTTGGGATTATGCTTACGACAGTATAGCAACGAATTCATGTGATACGACATTCGTTGACTTCATTGTTTCGGATGAATGTGATAATACTTCAAGCTTTGTAGCTAAATATATTATTATTGATACGATATCACCCAAAATAGTAAATCCTGCCAAGGATGTATTGTTACAATGTTCGCCCTTAGCCAGAGATTCACTCAGAAATTGGCTGCAAAATCATGGATCTGCAATAGCTACAGATAATTGTTCATCAGTTGCCTGGACAAATAATTTTAAAGGCGATTCGTCTGCTTTAATTAATGTTGTAGATTTCTATGCAATAGATCATTGTGGAAATAAAACAAAAACTACAGCTTCCTTTATTCAACAGGATACTCCCGATACGGTAAGACTTACCCAATATGATTGTTCGATAAATATCATCACCATCGATACTCAATTTTATCAATTACCAGGGTGCGATAGTTTAGTTATCATTAATAAAATTCCAGCGGTTAAGGATTCGAATTATTTTTCTTTCACTACATGTGACCCATTTCAAAAAACATTGGTCATCGACACGCTAATTAATATGCGTGGTTGCGATTCATTTATCATCTCATCTTTTAAATATGTCAAACCCGACACATCAGTAATAACAAATTTTAATTGCACAATAATCGATACCTCGATAACCTACCAAATAGTTTCTAAAAGTCCTTGCGATAGTGTTATTAAAGTTATACAAATTCCAGCAATCACAAATGAATTGATTTTAAATCAAACGACCTGTGATTCCACAAAAATTGGGATTGACACATTGGTATATAAAAATATTTACTCGTGCGACTCTACTGTTTATATCAATACTATTTTTTCTCCATTAACTATTAATTATCGGGATAGTTTTTTGTGTACAATAAATAATAGTTATAAGGATACTTTAATTTATCAAACCAAAACTTGTGATAGTCTTGTTATTATTCAATATAAACCCAAGCAAAAAGATACACTTTATATTCAAACAAATACTTGTTTGTTCCAAAATGCAGGAACTTTCCATTTACTATACACGAACAAATACGGTTGTGATTCTTTAGTCATTGAAAAAATTAATTTTATTGCTGCTGATACTCTTTTTATTAATAAAAATGTTTGTAATATTCCAATTCAATTAATAGATACTTTATATTACTCTGTTCAAGGTAAATGTGATTCAGTAGTTTTTGTAAATAACATATTTCATACTTCCGACACTACTTATTTAAAACAAATTACTTGCGATCCTAATCAAGTGAACACGATCATAAATCATTTGCAAGGTCAATATTGCGATAGCGTTATTATTTCTAAAATTGAATTGGGACCATCTTCGATACAATATCATCTTGAAACAACTTGTTTTAAAGATTCTGTTAGATCAGACAGTTTATTTTTAATGACTTCATTGGGTTGTGATAGTATTATTATAACAAAGGTTTTGTATGACCCTATGGTTTTTGATATAACCGTTGATCCTATTAGTTGTTATGGCATGAAAGACGGAAGCATCAATATTGATGTAATTAAAAATGTTGTACACCCATTAGAATATTTTCTTAATGGTGTTCAAGTATCAAATAATGATCTTCTTAACCATTTAGATGTCGGCACTTATACTTTAATCATCACTGATCAACGAAAATGTCAATCAGATTCCATTCTATTTCAGATATCCCAACCAAGTCCATTAAATGTAGATGCTGGAAAAGATATACATGTCAACAATCCCTCAACCATTAATTTAAAGGCGATTCCAAGTCGACTAGTTAAAACGTATTATTGGTTTCCTGAATCATTATTTTCATGCAGTTCCTGTGAAACTACAGAAATTCAAATTCATGAAAATGGTGAAGCATATGTTATGGTTACTGACGAAAATGGATGCCAGGCCATAGATACCATACTATTCATTTTAGATGAATCTGGACAAGTGTTTATCCCTACACTATTTAGTCCTAACGGAGATGGTATTAATGATTACTTTATTCCTGTTGTTACTGATCCTAATATTCAGATTAAGTCCATGAAAATATTTGATCGTTGGGGAGAACTATTGTTTCAAAGTGAATTAGTAAATCCAGCACAATTTAACACAGGATGGAACGGAATATTTAGAAATAAGCCATTGAATCCAGGAGTGTACCTTTACCTTATTGAAGGACTAGATTCTAATCTTTCTAAGATAAACCTTAAAGGTGAGGTCACCTTGATACGATAAAAGTAGATAAGAGTTTATATATTAATATTATATAAATATAAACGCAAAAGATGTTGTGCGAATTTCTAAAAAAATTAGAAAAGACACTTGAATTAAATGTGAATTTTAACCACAATTAAAAATAAAGCAATTAATTGTTCCACCATTATTCAAGATTTAATTGCTTTTTCAAATTATTTAAGAAAATCAGTTGAATATAATTTAAATAGGCTTACATTTACTTTTGAAGCCCAGCTTTATGAATTACTTATCTAACCCCCAATCTAATAATAAAAGAGTTCTTACTTTTAAGACTTGGCTATCTCTTTTTATCATTTCTCTTTTGAGTTCTTGTACTACTGATAATCTTAATGTCATAGACGATAATGACCCTATATCAGTTACCAACATCTCAAGATTAAAAATCGAAAATTATGTCAATCGTTTATTTATAGATTTGATTGGGAGGGAACCTTTAAAAGTGGAATTGGGTCCCGAAGTAGATACCTTGAAAGTGAGAGAACTCAGTCGCGATTCACGACTTGACCTTATTAACAGACTCATGCAGGACACAAGTTTTAGAATCGGTGAGCGATCTTATAAGGCGGCATTTTATCTAAATCTGTATAATCTGGCTAAAGTTCGTTGTCTTGAAGGTGTTTCGGATGAAGAAATATCTTATTATATGGGTTTGTTTCTGTCTGATGCTATGAGAGACTCCATGAATGGTAATTGGGATGACTTCTATGGTAAGTTAAATCAAATTCGCAAGCTTCAAAATGTGTTACAAAGCCAAGAAGATCTCTACAATGGAGATATCAGCTACAATCAAATATTTCAGTTCATGGTGGATAACCACATTTACGGCATTATCAATATGAATACCTTCAATTTTATCCGCGCCATTTATAATGAATTATTATTTAGATTACCTACAGATCAAGAATATGCTGTTGCTTTTGATATCATTGAAAAATCCTCGCCAGGCCAGGCATTTGGAAATTATTGCAGCAACAAAACGGAATTCATTCATAATCTCGTTGAATCACCCGCAATGCATGAAGGTATAGTCATTTGGACTTTTCAAATTTATCTAAATCGCTTCCCAAGTTCCAGGGAACTGGCCAGTATTCTTCCCGAGTATTTAAAACATCACGACATCCGCGAAATTATAAAACAAATATCAGTGACTGATGAATATGCAGGATTTAAGTAAGCTTTTCTACAAGTTAGGAATCATATTTCTAATGTTCTTTTTGGCTTCTTGTCAAAAGGATTTTTATGTATATGAAATCGATGATCAGACCATTTTACCGGTCAATAGTCAAAAGATAAAACCTAAATCCATAACGCAGTATATCTCTATTTTATACACCAATTTTTTTCAAAAAGCTATCAGCCCTAATTCTATGTTAAATGCCCAAAAGGCCATTGAATCCATAGGAGATAAACAAGTAGCGTTTGATATATTATTGAGCAAATACATGAATGACCCTAAGGTTATTATTCCAAGCAAAGAAGAAATGCTCAAAGATCCTGAAGCTTTTATTAGATCCACCTATAAGCGATTTCTGGTGCGAGAGCCCACAGAAGCTGAACTAAACTGGATGTTGAATTATATTTCGAGCCGTCCTAATGTCACACCAGAACATTTTTACTTTGCTTTTGGTACCTGTAATGAGCATTTTCACTATTAATTTGAAGGGGTTATGAATCGACGAAAGTTTATAAAAAATTCAGCTTTGGCTGCAACCGGAAGTATTGGAATGCCCTTTCTGCTTCCATCCGGTCTTTTGTTCGCTCAACAAGCTCCTATGATGGCAAAACATGTTGTTTTTGTACAGTTCGCAGGTGGTTTGCGTCAGCAGGAATCGGTTTTACAACGTTATTTAGCCGGGAGCCAAAACGAACAGGTGGAAGGCAATATCATGTACAATTTATTAGATGGCCCACCGCCAGAGGATAAAATAGCTTATGGTATAGATGATAAAAAAAATAATATTGTAGGCGCATTTCCGATTAATCCATTACTTCAGACTTCCCTACAACGACAAGGCATCTTGTTTCCGGAGGTGAAATTTTCAAAGGGTAGCGCTGGACATTTCAATGGATTAAGTACGGGGGTTTCGGGTAATTACTACACTACTTCAGGACTTAGACAAAGAACCGCATCTCCTACAATATTTGAATACCTAAGAAAACATGCAGGTTTCAAAGCAACAGATTGTTGGTCAGTTGCCAATAGTCTCACTGGTTCTAGGTCTCTTCTTAATTATTCGGACCATAAAGATTATGGTCGGCGATATGCTGGAAATTTTATTGCACCTTCTGTCACTTTTGGCGCTCCAGGAAGGGAACATTTCATGGACTTCAAAAATTACCATCCTGATACCGATTATGAAATGTTTCGAGAAATTAGAGGCTTTTTGAATCAAAATTTTACAAACGACGGACTTGAAATTCCTCACTTATACAATACACCAGAAGAAGAAAACAATATCAGGGAGTTCATCCGTCAAACTTTCGAAAAAGTAAAAAATGGAAAGATCATTTCTCCTCCGGTTACGGATAATGGAGATATGGTTACACTAGGATATACCGCAGAATTGTTGCGTTGGTTCAAACCTAGATTGACTATTGTAGATCTTAGCAATATTGATGTTTGCCACGGTAATTTCACTGCATATTTAAAAAATATTCATCGTGCAGATCATGGAATTGCATTCTTGTGGAAGGAGATTCAGGCTATTCCTGAAATGAGAGACAATACCGTTATGATCGTTATGCCGGAGCACGGAAGAGATTTAGAAAACAATTCAATTAAAGATCTCAATGATTGGTTTGCTTATGACCATTCCGGAAGCCCAAATGCGCGGAGAATTTTCACATTAATGGTAGGACCCGGTATTGACGCGAACCTAAAGAGAGGTTCAGAACAAGCTCCTTTGGGAGATGCATCAGATGTCGTTCCTACGATTGCTGATATATTTGGAATTAAAGAAATTGTCTACAAAGCAGGCTTGTTGGATATTTCAGCCAGATCTTTATTTGACAGAATCTAAAACAATTAAAGATGGGAAGAATTCAACAATTGATAGTTTGGGTATGCGGGTTGGCTTTTTTATTTATTACTTGTGAAAAACCTGATCCACCTGAAAATCCATTTGATAATTATAACCCCAAACAAGACACAGTAAAATTTGTTTTTAGTGACCCAGACTCAACTTCCATTGCTGGATTATATCATTATATTTTCAAACCTACCTGTGCCAATGCTGGATGTCACGATGGTACTTTTGATCCTGACTTCAGAACATTGGAAAGCTCATATAATACTTTGGTATTTCGAGAAGCCATCAAACAGGATGGAAAATATTTGGTTCGTGTAAAACCTTATTCCCCGGATGAATCTGTTTTACTTGCAAGATTAAACAATATTGTCTCGCCTCAAATGCCCATCCAGATTGAACCAGAATCAGACTGGGGTCGTAATAAAACTAAATATATTCAATTAATTGAAACTTGGATTCGCAATGGGGCTCCATCTATTGACGGTACGATACCTAAAGTAGGTATACCACAAGCCCAACTGCTAGGTTGTTTTGCAAGTTACCGCGATACCGGAAAAATAGACAGAAGACTTTTTAACGGACCATTAATTTTAGATAGTTTGATCGACACGATTGATTTATTTTTTGCATTTAAACACGATGCTCAGGATCCTTCAAGTTTTTCAATGCCTGAAATCCGATTGAGTCAAAATCCTCATGTTTATGATTCTACACAATTGATTATGAATATGGAATTAGTTCAGCCTCCAATGCGGAATATAGGCCTCTATGGGGATTCAGTTAATTATAGTCACAAAGTGCGAATTTTGAGTAAACAAATTTTTCAAAATCAAAACCAAGTCTTTTTCAAAACATTAGTCAAGGACCATCTCAATCCGATTACTGAACTTCCTTCTGAAAGAGCCGTATTTTCCATGAAAAAATATATGTCCTTTGAAAGGCTTTAGTACATATCTCTATGTTGGCATGATAACCGCCATTCTAGTATCCTGCAGGGAAAATGCGGATGAGCCGCCATTTTCAGTTACACCTGAAATCAAATTTCAAAGTCTTTCACACGATACGGTTCGCGAATTCGAAGATGTCCTCACCATAAGCATTAGTTATCAGGATGGAGATGGGGACATAGGTTTTGAAGAACCGGATGATTATTCAGTTTATATTAGAGATGTCAGGCTTAATAAATATGACGGATTTTATATAGGTCCTGTCGCACCTCCGGGCGCGTTAATTGCGGTCAAAGGAAATTTAAAACTAGAATTTCCAAGTTTATTTGTGTTTGGAAATCGGAGTGAAGAGCGTACCCGATTTTATATTTATATGATAGACCGAAGCGGTCATAAAAGCAATGAGTTGATAAGTACTGATGTCATCATTAAAAAGAAATAATGAACCGTGTTTTGCAAGTAATGAAATCCCTGATCTGTCTAGTAATTAGCACGATTGTTACATGCAATATGCTGTTTGCTCAGACGGAGTACATGATGCAAAACAATCTTGTGCATGATTGTGAAGGAATTCTCACCCATAGTCAAGCCGGAGAGGATAAAAACTATGATCATAACGAAGATTATACATTTACTATTTGCGTGCCGAGAGCAACTGCCATTATCCTTAATTTCGAATTTTTTGCAACAGAGAAAACATACGATGTGATGACCATCTATGATGGACCAGATCGAAATTCGCCCGTTCTAGGAACCCTTAGTGGCATCTTAAGCCCTGCCCCTGGATTTATAGCTCGAAGTGGCTGTGTTACTATACATTTCAAAAGCGATGACAACATTACTGCAAATGGTTGGAAAATGAATTGGACTGTAATCTTTGAATTACCAGCACCGCCTTCACTAAAACTACTATCGTCCACTGATTGTCCCTTATCTGAAATGATATTAGAATTGGGATATCCAATTCCGTGTGATCAAATTGTTCCTGGCAATTTCAACATCTTTGGCCCTGGGGCTTCGAGTATCGTTGAAGCCGAAGCTTTGGACTGTTTAAACGGTGTGACCCGAAAGGTCAGAATAAAATTTGACCCTCCTTTAGATAAACCGGTTAGCTATCGTTTGAATTTTGCATTTAAGTACGTTGATGAATGTGGAAAAGAGCACTCATTGATTTCCAGTGTGTTGTTCAGTATGAACAATTGTCCTTTTACAGTAGACATCCGGCAGGCAGATAGTACTGTTTGTGCCGGTTTGTGTACTGAACTTGAAGCGGTGCCGTATGCAGACCCTAAGCAGGTATTTAGGTTTTTATGGATGCCAGGAGGACAGACTACGAAAAAAATAAAAATCTGCGATCTCGATACGGCGAATTATTATGTTGTTGTTACAGATAGTGTTTCGGGTAGAAAGGATACTGCAAGATTCATGTTTATCCCTTTGAAAATTCCAAAGATTCTGAATCGAATTCAAGATACGGTGTGTGCCTCAGCTTCAAATTGGAACTATGTCGTCGATCTACCTGGTGGAACTTTCTTTCCTTCCAAATTTCCAGGACAAAAAAATACCACTGGAGTTTATGAATTCTGGCGCCACTATAAAGGAAATGGATTGCAATCTGATACGGTGTGTTATGTTGCTCCTAATGGTTGTAAAATTTGTGATACGGTATTGGTTTGGCCCATAGATCCAGGACAAAATCAAAAAGCCTGTTTGGGTGGACCTGTTATTACCCTAAACGGTGCAACACCTTCCGGAGGAACCTGGTCTGGTTCAAAATTGGGTCCAAACAGAAGTTTTATTCCGGATACAACTGGACTTTTTAGTTTCCTGTATACTGCTCCCAATGGATGTATGGCAACAAGGACCATTGAAGTTTTTAATAATCCAAAAATCTTAAATCCTATTCAAGATACCTTTTGTGCATCAGCCCAAAACTGGCAATACCAAGTGAATATTCCCGGTGGTGATTTCTATTCTTTAGTCATCCCAAACCAACAACGAAAATCAGGTATTTATGAGTTCTGGCGGTTACCCGGAAACGACAGTTTGCGCACAGATACAGTTACTTATGTAGACCCTAATGGCTGTGTTGTTAGGGATACTATTTATATCATTCCCGTTAGTGCAGGACAGCCACAAAGTGCTTGTCAATATAGTGGTTCATTCCAACTCAAAGGAGCTTCTCCTACAAGAGGCTTTTGGAGTGGTAAGAATACAGATTCAATGGGAATTTTCAATCCCATAGATACTGGAACATTTGTAATAAGCTATCAAGCTTCTAATGGCTGTATCGCCAATAAAAACGTGGTGGTTTATCCTGTACCCCGAATTTTAAATCCTATATCTGATACCGTTTGTGCTTCTGCCGCCAATTGGAAATATAACGTAGATCTTGGGGGAGGAACTTTTGATGCTGCAGCCATTCCTGCAGCACAAAACCGAACTGGTGTTTACCCTTTTAACTATTGGTCCAGATCAAACCAGATTCAGCGAGATATAGTTGTTTACACAGCGCCTAACACATGCAAAACTTCTGATACCCTTAACATCATTCCGATTGATGCCGGTCCTCCGGAAGCTGCCTGTCAGGGAAGTTCGGATTTTGATCTTAAAGGAAATCATCCACTTGGTGGACGTTGGATGGGAAATTGGGTAGATTCTACCGGAAAGTTTTCTCCTTTGAGTTCTGGAACCCACCAGATACAATATCAAGCGCCCAATGGATGTATTGATCTGAAGACAGTTTATGTAACGGACAGTATTCAGATTTCTCCGGTAGATAGTTTGTGTTATTTGGAAAATTTTCAATTCACATTTAATCCACCTGGTGGGTTTTGGAGAGGGCCTGGAGTTGTGGACACTGTTATTGGTAAAGTAAATGTTTCCAAAGCCAATTTGAATCAATGGAATGTTTTCAATTACCGAATTAATGGTTGTGATCGCAATGTCAACGTGTTTGTGACTAAACCGAATGCGGGACCAGATCAAGATTTGTGCTTGGGGGATCCTTATTTATCTTTGCCAGTTCAGGGGCGCTGGACTGGTCCGGGACAATTCGATTTACTTAACAATCGCATTGATATTTCCTCATTACCTTCGGGAAAACATGCCTTTCAACTAAACTTCAAACAATGCAGAGATACATTCATAGCAAATATTCATGATGTACATTTAAATGCTCCAGTTAATAATCTTTTTTGTCCTTATCCGGATAGTGTTGATTTGATACAATTATTAACCCCGAGTGATGGACCGGGATTTTTTACAGGAAAAGGAATTGAATTCAGAGATAGTCAGTATTTCTGGGTACCTCAATGGGCTGGTCCCGGTAAGCATTCCATCTATTATTCTGCCTTTGGATGTCTGGATACGCTTGAACTTGAAGTAGAAACTCCTATAGTGTTTTCAAATTATGAATTGTGTGACCGCAGTCCACCAACCATTTTGCAGATCCAACCTCCGGGTGGACATTGGGAGGGAACAGGATTTTTAGATGAAATGCAAGGTTTGTTTGATCCCGGACTTTCAGGAATCGGAACACATAGAGTTAGTTATATTAGTCCTGCAGGTTGTCGTGAGGATACAGTAGTAAAAGTCGAAGCCTGGACACAGGTCAGTATCACAGGATTGGATGCCCAATATTGTTTTAAAGACCAGGATATACCTGTTATTCTAAACCCACCGGGTGGTGATTTTTACATTAATGGCGTTTTATCTCCTCCGGTAATTAATCCTTCTAAGCTTGGATCAGGAAACTGGGAACTAAGCTACATCCGAGGTAAAGGCAATTGTAGTTCTTCTGAAAAAATATTAATCAGTATACTTCCTCCGATCAGTAAAAAATTATTTAGTGGAAACGACACGATTTGTGCCGGACAACGGACTTCCATTGAAATTGATGCCATTGGCGGTAAAGGATCATTTTTATATAATTGGGATCAGGGGTTGGGATTTGGAAGCAGTCATGTCGTTTCTCCATTAGTAGATAGTTGGTATAGGGTAACAGTAACGGATGGTTGTTCAGATCCATTGGTAGATAGTGTACTTGTAAAAGTTCATCCGAAATTTGTAGTGGATACCATTCAGGGACCTGAAGTTTGTTTTGGAGAAACCACTTTTGTAGAACTCAAACTGGATACTTCAGTCTTTGATATAGAATGGCAAACTAGTCCTGTAAAGCGTGGAAATAGACTTAAAGATTTGCCGGGCATATATCTTGCAGAAATTATTCAGAAATCAACAGGTTGTCGCCAGGAACAGAATATAGAATTACCGGGTGCAGACCCTATAGCTGCGAATTTCAATTTGATTCCGAATCAGGAATGTATTGACAATATTAACAACCTTATAGAGATCATAGATCTTGCCACTGGATATACGAGTGGTAGTATTGATTTTGGTGATGGTTCTCCACCACTTGATCTACTACAACCTGGATTATTAACTCATGAATATTTGGACACAGGCAAATTCGTTATAATACAGCGAGTTCAGAACGATTTAGGTTGCATTGATGAATTTTCAAGATCGATCTGTATTCGCAACGAAGTCAGAATTTATATTCCCAATATCTTTAGCCCCAACGGCGATGGAAAACACGATCAATTCAAGATCACTCACTTAGGAGTTAACATCTTGCGATGGGCTGTGTATGATCGAAATGGGGCACAGTGTTTTGTAAGTCATGATGGAGATACCATTTGGGATGGCCAGTTCAATGGTAAGCGTGTTGTCGAAGGCGTTTATGTAGTCGTTATAGAATACTTCAACCCGAATAATGGCAAGCAAGAAATATTCAAGGGAGATTTGACAGTGATTAGGTGAGAAACCCAAAATTCGTATCTAAGTTATTAATTCATTGCCAACACAAACGCTTGTTACTTTAATATTACATTATTTGAAACTTAAACTATCAGCTATAGAAATTTAATGGTGAATTATAGAGTAGAAAAAGCAATTTAAAAATCACCAAAAAAAAAGGGCTTCCGACAAAACATCGAAAACCCTTTATTTGAGCTAGTGGAGGATATCGGATTCGAACCGATGACCCCCTGCGTGCAAGGCAGGTGCTCTAGCCAGCTGAGCTAATCCCCCATTTAATTGGTTCGCAAAAGTAATATTATTTTGCTAACCAAAATAAAAAAGTAGTCCCGAGCAGATTTGAACTGCTGACCCCTACATTATCAGTGTAGTGCTCTAACCAACTGAGCTACGGGACTTTATAAATGACAGTGATGCCAGGGAGAAAAGGTAGCAATGAAATAATGATAGCTACTGTATTTTTAGAATTTCGTATTTATGAAGAATTTTCCAAGTTTCTTGTCCATAACGAAGGAAAAGTTCTATTTATATTGTGTACTGTTTTTCAAGTACGTCGTCGAGATCAATCTTTCAATCTCTTCTCTTAAAAGGAG
>Ga0138256_10000703_pt1 | contig 36034 bp, 21 predicted proteins | sample KNB2016incub_MG_FD_105486 | JGI IMG/M metagenome (GOLD analysis project Ga0138256, IMG submission 105486) | Active sludge microbial communities from wastewater in Klosterneuburg, Austria - KNB2014incub_MG | ecosystem: Engineered > WWTP > Activated sludge > Unclassified | place: Austria... | reverse complement strand
GACGGACAAGCCGAACCAGCGCGAGCGCGCCGCCAGCACGAAGGCTCTCGCCGCCGCGCTGACCGAACTCGGCATCGACCCGCCGATCGTGCAGACGAGCGCCGCGGCGCGCCGCGGCGCGGATGCGCTGCTGGCCCACATCGCCGCCGCGATCTCCGGTGGTCCGGCGCCGACGAATGCCTACTCGGGCACGTCGACGACGGCATCGGCCGCGATCCAGCCGCCGCCACCGGCCCCGCCGCCCTCATCCGCCAGCCGCAGCCAGCGCCCGCGCCGCTCCACATAGCGCACCTCCGCGCCCTCAGGCAGCGACCGCACGGCGGAGAACGGCAGCCCGGGACCCTGACGGACCGCCGCCGAGCGCGGTTCGACGATGATCGCGGGCACCGCGGCTGCACGCCGCACGATCCGCGCGCCGAGCAACGCACCCGCCAGCAGCGCCGCCCCGAGCGCCCCTCCGGCGACCACGCGCGCCCAACGCCGGGTCTCGACCCGCCCCGCCCAGAGCGCCAGTACCGCCACCCACCACGCGGCGAGCACGAGCGCCGCGAGCCCGTCGAGCGACCACCACGCGCGGCTCGCCGTCGCCCACCACGCGATCGACCCGCCTTGTCGCCGGGCCGGTGCGAAGGCCGTGGCGTGATCCACCTCCGGCAGGTCGCCGTTGCCGGCGGTCACCGCACGTGCATCGGCGTCGGCCACACCCCCTTCGGCGACCGTGGCCGACGCAGCGCCGCTTGCCAGCTGCATCCGCAGCCATGCGATGTTCGCCCGCAGCGCCGGCTCGCGCGGTGCCATCGCCTCGGCCAGCCGGTAGGCCGCCATCGCCCGCCCCGGCCGGCCGATCCGGACGTACGCGTTGCCCAGGCGGACGGCGTGCGCCGCATCGAGCCCGCCGAGCGCCTGGGCGTCCGCATACGCGTCGGCGGCCGCGGCGGGGTCATCGGCGGCGTACAGCGCGTCGCCGGCGGCGACGAGATCGGCGGCCGACGGAGCTTCGGCGGTCGGCACCACAGGCGTCCGTGCCGCCACCCGGCCGCCGCTCCCCGGCGACCACCCGACGAGCACGGCCGCTGCGAACGCGGCAAGACCGGCCGACATCCTCGTGCGCACGCGGCTGCCGAGCGTCGCACCCGCGGGCACGGCCCGTCGGTTCGCGCGCATCACCCGCCCTCCCCCCGCCCCAACGCGGCGGCAAGTGCAGCGACGAGCGCCTCGGCATCGGCGGCTTCCGTGCGGCCCGGGCGCCCGCTCACGCGCGGCTCGTGCCCGTCGGCCGCCTCGTAGCCGGCGGGCCGCCACGCCGCGGCGTCGCCGAGCGCGAGCGCTTCCACCGCACGGCGGGCGAGCTCCGTGCCGAGACCGCGCGCTTCCAGCAGCGGCAACAGCGCATCGTGCGCGACGCCGGCCACGCGCGGACCGATGGCCGCCGACAGCACGGCTCGCACCGCGTCGGCGAGCGCGACGGCCGGGACGGCGCCGGCGGAGGATGCCGCGACCATCTCACGCCGCGCCGCGTCGGCGGCGGCACGTACCCGCGCGCCGTACACGTTGCGCTGCGCGGCAAGCCGGCGCGCCCGCCGCAAGCGGCCGATGTCGAGCGCGACGACGGCAAACGGGCCGAACCAGAGCAGCCAGTAGCCGAGTCGTGTAACCCGGGCAGCCGCTGCGCGGCCGCGGCCGAGGGTGCCCCAGCCCGTTTGTGCCCCCGGCGGGGGGATATCGGGTTCCAGGAGCGGGGCATCCGTGCGCCAGCGGGACGTGTCAGGGACGGGCATGATGCCGTCCACCATCGGCACCGCGCGGTCCGCGGGATCCGTGGCGGCGGGCGCGGCGGCGCCGGCGTTCGAGGCCGGACGGACGCGCACGTCGATGGGGGCCGTCTCGGCGACGGCGTAGCTGCCGCGCTGCGGGTCGAAGTAGGCATAGCGCACGGCGGGCAGTTGCGCCGCACCGGGCCGCGACGGGACGTACAGCCGCCGCCAGGTCCGCTGGCCGACGATCCGGCCATCGCGCGCCTCGACGGCCTGCGTCTGGCCATCGTCGTAGGATTGCCAGCCGGCGAGCTCCGGCCAGGCGGGGTCCGGTGCGGTCTCGACGTTCCCCTCACCGCTGAGCGTCAGCGTCAGGCGGACGGGCTCGTCGACCGCCACGTCGGTCGGGGCGGCGGATGCGGCGAGGCCGTAGCGGCCGACGGCGCCGCCGAACGCGGGCGGCGCGTCGTCGGGCAGCGGACGGATACGGACGGAGATCGGCTCCGTCGCAAGGCGGTGGCGGGCGTCGTTCAGGTCGCCGACGAGCGAGAGACGGGCGGGTGGGATCTCGATGTCGCCGCTGCGGGTCGGAAAGAGATACGTGTCGAGGTCCGTCACCAGGTAGAGGCGGTCGCCGACGAGGACGCGGTCCGAGCGCTGGCTGGACTCGCGGCGCTGCCAGAAGCCGGTGAACGGCGGCGCGCCGTACGACGGCTGCTGGCCGAGGTTGGCGGCTTGAAATAGGCGGAAGGTGTAGACGATCTGCTCGCCGAGCCAGGCTTCCGGCTTGTCGACGCCGGCGGTGATGAAGAACCGCTCGCCGGGCGCCACCGCACCGGGCGCGGCCTGCGCCGGCGACACCGTCGGCTGGGTGCCGACCGTGACGGAGATCGGGATCGGCTCGGTGCGATACGTCCGGCCGTTGATGTCGATGGTGAACGACGGGACGACGAGGTCGCCGGAGCGCATCGGCTGGAGCGCGTAGTCGTAGCCGAGTTGGAACGAGGGCACACCGTTGATCATCGCGAGATTCGAGCTGCTGGTGCTGCCGACGATCGCGAAGCCTTCGAACACGGGCTGCTGCAGCTGGGACAGCTGCATGGTATCGGCGTTCACCTCGACGCGCAGACGGAGCGTATCGTCCGTCGAGAGCGTCGTCCGGTCGACGGTGGCCGAGATCGGGCTCGGCGCAGGCGGCGTCGGGGCGGCGGCTGACGGGTCGCTGGGGGACTGGGCGTTCGCGGACGGCGCGAGGGCGAGGACGACCAGCGCCCAACCCAAGGCCGCGAACGCACGCCCCTTGCGGCGCGCCGTCACCAGTCCTGCTCCGGCGGGTTCCCCGGCGCCATCAGCCGCATCCGCAGCACCTCACCCAACGTCCGTGCCCGCCCGCCGATCGCCTCGAGCAACCGCCGCGCCTCTTCCTGCGACATCTGTGCCGACGCGCCCCCGCTCCGACTGCCGGCCTGGCCGGCGGCCGGCGTGCCGCTCGTCCGTTCGCTGCCCGTGCCGGGCGTGCGGCGCGCCTGCGCCATCGCGGTGCTCGTCCCGCCCGCACCGGTGCTCGCCTGCCCGTCGGCCGCCGCCGGCGTGCCCGTCGCGCCCGGCGTGCCGGTGCCTGGACCACTCGCGGACGATTCGGCCCCCTCTTCCTCGCCGCTGCCGGGCTCTTGACCCTCCCCCTGCTCCTCACCGGGACGGCTCTGCCCATCGGACGATTGCTGGCCCTCCTGGCCCTCGGCCCTCCGGTCGTCCTCCGCCTCGGACTGCGACTGGGCCGCGTTCCGTGCCGCCAGCGCGAGCTCGAGGTTGTGCTTGGCGTCACCGTCGGCGGGCGTCGAGCGCAGCACCTCGGAGAGGGCGTCGATCGCGACGTCGAGCTCGCCGGCCATGAGCGCGGCGGTGCCGAGGTTGTACCACGCCATCGCCGCCAGATCGCCCGTCGCTCCGACGAGCGCGCGCTCGAAGTCCCGCCGAGCGCTGCCGAAGTCGCCGTCGACCAGGCGCGCCACGCCGAGGTCGTATGCCGGCTCGGAGCGCTCGGGTGCGGCGTCGGCGGCGGCGGCGTAGTGGGCCGCGGCCGCCTTCGTGTCGCCGGCGGCCAGCGCCTCGTTGCCGGCGCGCACGTCGGCCGCGACGTTCGGGGCGCAGCCGGAGGCGAGCGGCCCGAGCATGAGCATGACGGCGATGGCCGGCACCGCGGGGCGGACACGGCGGCCGACGGCGTCGGCGGGTTCCGCCGTGCCGCGGTCCGCCGCCTGCGTGGCTGCCTTGGCGCCGCGACCGACGAACGACGACGCTTCGACGACGACCATGAGGAGCACGGCGACGAGCAGGAACAGCTGGAAGCGCTCGACGCGCGACGTCTCGATCCGACCCTCGCTCGTGCCGCGCTGCATGCCGTCAAGGGCGGCCAGCAGGCCGTCGATCGCACCGCCCGCGACGCCGGCACGCCAGTACGAGCCGCCCGTCGTGGCCGCAAGGCGCTCCAACGGGCGTTCCGCCAGTCGCGAGATCACGGGCTGGCCGGCGGCGTCGACCTTCCAGCCGATGACGTTGCCGGCCGCGTCCAGCTGCGGCACGCGCTCACCGACCGGCGAGCCGTAGCCGACGGCGAAGATCTTCACACCTGCGTCGCGCGCCTCGTCGGCCGCGACTTGCGGGTCGGCGGCGTGGTCCTCGCCGTCCGTGATGAGGAAGACGGCCTTGCCGCCCTCGCGGCGCATGTCGAACGCGGCCAGCGCCGTGCGGAGCGCGTCGGCGATCTCGGTGCCGGGACGGGAGATGACGGCCGGCTGGGCGGAATCGAGGAAGCCGCGGGCGGTGGCGTAGTCGCTCGTGAGCGGAAGCTGGACGAAGCTGGCGCCGGCAAAGAGCACGAGGCCGACCTCGTCGCCCTGGAGCAGCTCGAACAGTCGGCCGATCTCGGCCTTGGCGCGCGACAGCCGATCCGGCTTGATGTCCTGCGCCAGCATGCTCGTCGAGACGTCGAGCACGACGATGACCTGGTTGCCCTGCTGTTGGACGACCTGCACCGCCCGCCCCCACTGCGGCCGCGCCAACGCGACGACGGCGAGCGCCAGCGCCACCGGCCAGAGCGCGTCGCGCACCCGCCGCGCGCTCGCATCGGCCGCGGGGCTGAGGCGGGCGATCAGCGCCGGATCGCCGAGGCGGTGGAGGGCGCGGGCGCGGCTGCGGGCGGAGGCCAACAGCATCAGCACGGCCAGCGGGACAAGCGCGAGCAGCCACAGGAGCATCGGACGGGCAAACGTCATCGCTTCAACCTTCGTCAGGGCAGCGTGCGCAGCGCCGTGCGGCGCAGCACGAGCTCGAGGCACCACAGCGCCAGCGCCGGACCGAGCCACCACGCGAACAGCTCGCGATAGCGCGTCCATTGCCGCAGCTCGACCGTCGACTTCTCGAGCTTGTCGATCTGCGCGTAGATCTCCCGCAGCGCGGCCGTGTCCTGCGCCCGAAAGAACGCGCCGCCGGTGGCGTCCGCGATCGCACGCAGCGTCTCCTCGTCGATATGGCTCTCCTGATAGGCCACGCGCGGCCCGAAGAAACCGTCGACCGGCACCGGCACCTGGCCGCTCCGGGCGGCGGCGATGGTGTAGACCTTGATGCCCAGCGCCCGCGCCGCCTCGGCCGCCGTGAGCGGGTCGATCTGGCCGACGTTGTTCACGCCGTCCGTCAGGAGGACGATGATCTTGCTCTTCGCCTTCTGGTCCTTGAGCATCGCCGCCGCGTTCGCCAGCCCAAGGCCGATCGCCGTGCCGTCCTCGATCCCGAGTTCGGTCGACAGCTTCACCTGATCGAGCTGGCGCAGGAGGACGCCGTGGTCGACCGTGATCGGACACTGATCGAATGCTTCGCGCGCGAACACGACCAATCCGAGCCGATCGTACTGCCGGCTCTCCACGAACTCCTTGATGACGGCCTTGGCCGCCGCCAGCCGGTTGTCCGGCTCGAAATCCAGCGCCGCCATGCTGCCGCTGATGTCGAGCGCGAGCGCGATGTCGATGCCCTCACCCTGGATCGTCTCGCGCGCCTGCCCGCTCTGGGGCCGCGCCAGGGCGATGACGGCCAGCCCGAGCGCGACGAGCCGCACCGGTCCGAGCAGCGCGTGCAGCCGCTGGCGCAGCGAGTGCCCGGCCGCCGCACTGGCCCGCCCGACGGCCGCCGTGCTCGCGACGCGCAGCGACGCCGCGGCCTCGACGCCCGTGCGGCGCCGACGCCAGCGCGGGGCGAGAGCCAGCAACGGCACGGCCAGCAGCAGCACGAGCGCCTCGGGCGAGGCGAACCGGAACGCCGTCATGCCGCCGCCCCGTCGCCGGGCGAAGGGAAGGGGTCGCGGCCGGGCGGCGAATCGGGGTCGTCGTCGGGCGACGGCCGGTGGTCGTCGCCGGGCGCTGCGCCGGGCGCTGCGTCGGACGATGCGTCGGACGATGCGTCGGACGGTGGGCGGCCGTCATACGGCGAAACGGAGCCGCCGTACGGCAGGGCCGCCCGCGCGGCCGCCGCCTCGGCGGCGATCCGCCGCCGCTCGGCCGCACCCCACAGCCCGCCGAGCAGCGCGCGCGCGTCGGCCAGCGAGTCCCGCGCGGTGGCGGCGTCGGGGATGATCCGGGCGAACTTCACGAGGTCGGCGTCGCTGAGCACGGCCAGGAGCGGCTCGACCTCGACATCCCGCGTGCCCGGCGGGCCGAACGCCGCGGCAAGCTCGGGCGTCGTGCGCTCCAGGGCCGGCACGTGGTAGGCACGCTCGACGAACAGCCGGAGCGTGTCGGCGAGGCGGGTGTAGTGCTCGATGACCCGGCCGCGTACCGGCAGGTCGGCGGCGGCGAGGTCGTCCAACGCGGCGTTCGCCAGGTCGAGGGGCGAGCGGAAGTCGTGGACCGGCGCGGGCGCAACGGCGGTGGGCGCGTGCCGCCGGAACAGGCGCCGCAGCGCCCAGACGAGCAGCGTGATCAGCGCACCGACGACGCTGAGCGCGCCGAGGATGAGCGGCCGGCGGCCGGACGTCGGCAGATCGACCGGGCCGCGCGGGCCGCGCGGCGCCGTGTCGTTCGGATCGAGGACGGAGCGGATCACGACGTCGATCGGTGCGGCGACGACGGTCCGGGTCGCGCCGCCCACATCGACGGCCGTCAGGCGGAGGGAGGGCGTTTGAAGGGTGCCCGTCGTGAACGCCGTGGCCGTGATGACCCGGTGCTCGACGTAGACCATGGCACCCGGGACCGCCGTACCATCCAGCACGCGCCGCGGCCCGACGGCGAGAACCTCGAACGGGCCCCATCGCCCCTTCAAGTCGGGCCAGACGATCGTCGTGCCGGCCGGATGGGTCACCCGCACATCGAACGCGATCCGGTCGCCGACCGTCGGCGCCGCGGTCGCGAGCTCGATGGAAGCGGCAGGTTCGCCGTCCTGGGCCGGCACGCGGCCGGCGGCCGGCGCGGCGCCCAGCGCCCACGCGGTCCCGAGCGCGACCGCGACGCCCGCCGCGATGCGCGCCGTCGCCCGGACGCACGTTCGCGCAGCGCCGCCGGTGGACGGCACCGTACGATGCACGCGTGGGTCGATCATCGGGCCGATCATGCGGCCGACCGGCGGCGGCCGGCGCGGCGGCGGGTGCGCGCACGGCGTTGGAAGAACGAAGCGAGCGCCGGTGCGTAGTCGACGCCCGTCGTGACGGCGATCCGGTCGACGCCTCCGTCGCGCAGCGCCGCGGTGAGGTCGGCGGCGTGGGCGGCGCGGGCGGCGGCGTGGGCGGCACGCCAGCGAGGGCTGCTGGTGTCGACGAGCGCGTGGGCGCCGTGCTCGGCATCGGCGAGGCGCAGGAGCCCGACGGCCGGGATCTCGGCCTCGAGCGGATCCGTCAACTCCACGGCCACGACGTCGTGGCGGCGGCGCGTGGCGGCGAGGGTCGTGCGGAACCGGCCGATGTCCGTCTGGAAGTCGGAGATCAGGAAGAGGATGCCGCGCCGGGCGAGGACCCGGTTGGCGGTGTCGAGGGCGAGGCGCACGTTGGTGCCGCGGCCGGTCGGGCGTGTCGTGAGCAGCTCGCGCACGAGGCGTAGCACGTGGCGCCGGCCCTTGCGCGGCGGGACGAGCAGCTCCACCTTGTCGGAGAACAGCACCAGTCCGACGCGGTCGTGATTCGTCGTCGCGGCGAACGCGAGGACGGCGCCGAGCTCGGCTGCCAGATCGCGCTTGAACCGGCCGCGCGTTCCGACGTCGAACGAGGCGCTGACGTCGACGACGAGGAGGACGGTCAGCTCGCGCTCCTCGACGAAGCGCTTGACATGCGGCTCGCCGGTCCGGGCGGTGACGTTCCAGTCGATCGTGCGGACCTCATCGCCCGGCTGGTACGGTCGCACCTCGTCGAAAGCCATGCCGCGGCCTTTGAAGACGGAGTGGTATTCCCCACCGAAGCTCTGGTCGACGAGGTGGCGCGTCCGAATCTCGATGCGCCGGATCTGGCGCATGAGTTCGGGCGTCAGCACGGACTGCGGCGCCTCCTCAGGAGCAGGCGCGGCGGGACGGCGGCGGAAGAGCGGCACCGGCCGGCCCTACGGAACGTCGATGCGCTCGAGGATGCGCTGGACGATCGCGCTGCCGCTCACGCCTTCCGCTTCGGCCTCGTAGCTCGGGATCACGCGGTGGCGCAGCACGTCCGGCGCAAGCGCCTTGACGTCGTCGGGGGTGACGTACGGCCGGTGGCGGAGGAAGGCATGGGCGCGCGCCGCCGCAACGAGGTAGATGCCGGCCCGCGGCGAGGCGCCGAAGTCGATGAGCGGCGCGAGATCCTTCAGGCCGGCCGACGCCGGATCGCGGGTCGCCCAGACGAGATCGAGGACATACTCCTTGATCTTGTCGTCGACATAGATCCGGCGCGCCACTGCGCGCGCCGCGAGGACGTCGGCCGGCTGGACGACGGGCAGGGGCGGCGGGAGCGCTGCACCGGTCATCACGTCGAGGACACGCCGCTCCTCGGAGCGGTGCGGATACGTCACCTCGACCTTCAACATGAACCGATCGACCTGCGCCTCGGGCAACGGGTACGTGCCTTCCTGCTCGATCGGGTTCTGTGTCGCGAGCACGAGGAACAGCTCGGGCAACGGAAACGTCTCGTCGCCGATCGTCACCTGGCGCTCCTGCATCGCTTCGAGGAGCGCCGACTGGACTTTGGCCGGCGCGCGGTTGATCTCGTCCGCCAGGACGATGTTGGCGAACAGCGGGCCCTTGTGGACGCTGAACTCGGCCGTCCGCGGGCTGTAGACCTGGGTGCCCACGAGATCGGCCGGAAGGAGGTCGGGGGTGAACTGGACCCGACTGAACTCGGCGTGCAGGCAGCCGGCGACGGTCTTGACGAGGAGTGTCTTGGCCAGGCCCGGCACGCCCTCCAGCAGGAGATGGCCGTCCGCCAGCAGGGCGATGAGCACGCGCTCGACCATCACGTCCTGTCCGACGACGTAGCGCCGTATCGCGGCCTCGAGCGGCTCGACGAACGCGCCGGAGCGCTGGACGGCGGCCGCGAGATCGCGCAGCTCCGACGTCCGGTCGCGGTCGGCGGGCGGGACGGGGCCGTGGTCGTCCGTCGGCTCCGGGCTCGGGGCGCCGGCGAGACCGCCGCCGTCCGTTGCCGGCGACGACGGCCACGACCGGGCGGTCGTCGCACCGGCGACGTCATGTGCGTCGTCGTTGGGCACGGTGGTTGGATCGGCCATCGAGATCTCCTCAGCAGCACTGCGCCCGGCACAGGTTGTCACGGGGTCGGGCGCAGATTATGGCATCGCCGACCACCTGCCGGCGCCGTTCACGGGCGCCGCGCGCCTCTTTCTCACGAACTCTTCATGGTGGCGGGTCGGGCGCATCTGCGCGACACCCAGACGCGCCGCACCGCCGCTCACGCCGCGCTCATGCGCCCGGCGACGCGGTCAGCCGGTGGGCTCCGGCAGCGTGGTGGTCAACGCGGCCACGCGGTCGACCATCTCCGCCAGCACGGCAAACGCGGCGTCGACCGGATCGCGGGAGCGCATGTCCACGCCGGCGCGCTCGAGGAGAGCGAGCGGGAAGTCCGAGCCGCCCGCGCCGAGGAACGTGCGATAGGCCCCGACCGCGCCGGGCACACCGCCGAGGACGCGCTCGGCCAGCGCGTTGGCGGCGCTGATGCCGGTGGCGTACTGATAGACGTAGAAGTTGGAGTAGAGGTGGGTGTGGAACTGCGCCCACGTGATCCCGTCGCGATCCCGGTCGACGACGACCTCGCCGCCGTACCCCTCCTCGAACAGGTCGGCCATCAGGCCGTTCATGACGTCGGCATTCAGCGGCTGGCCGCGCTCGGCGCGCTCGTGCAGCGTCAGCTCGAAGCGGGCGAGGGTGGGCATCAGGAAGAAGTAGCGGTGGAAGTTGCTGAACGCCTCCTCGAGCAGTGCCAGCTGGAACGCGGGCGCCTGCTGGTGCTCGAGCAGCCAGGCGCGCACGAGCGCCTGGTTGAAGTTCGATGCCACCTCGGCGGCGAACAGGCCGTAGCGCGCCGTGGCGTACGGCTGCGTGCGGCGGGAATAGTACGAGTGCATGGAGTGCCCGATCTCGTGGGCCAGCGTGCTCAGGCTGAAGATGTCGTCGTTGTAGCTCATGAAGATGAACGGATGGGTGTCGTAACTGCCCGTCGAGAAGGCGCCGGAGCGCTTGCCGACGTTCGGGTAGATGTCCACCCAGCGGCCCGTCGTCAGCCCTTCGGCCATCACGGACACGTAGTCGTCCCCGAGCGGCCGCATGCCTTCGATGATCCATTCCACGGCCTGCGCGTACGGCACGACCGGCGGGGCGGCCGTCAACGGCGCCTTGAGATCGTACGGATGGAGCGCGTCCAAGCCGAGGGCGCCGCGCCGCCAGCGGAAGTAGCGGTGCCACGTGGGCAGGTTGGCCCGGAAGGCGGCCAGGAGGTTGTCGTAGACGTCGCGCGGCACGTAGGTCTGGGCGAGCGCCGCGTCGACGCTGGACGGGTAGCGGCGCGCCGCGGCGAAGAACGCGTCCTGCTTGATCCCGGCCGCCAGCGCCGTGGCCATCGTCTGCTTGCACGCAAGGTGCGCATCGGCGTAGCTCTCGTACGCCGACCGCCGCACGCCACGATCCGGGTGGGTGACGAGCGCACCGATCGTACCCTGGGCCACGGCGTGCGCCGTTCCGTCGGCGCCCACGGCCGGCGCGAACGCAAGCTCGGCGTTGGCCAGGACGGAGTGGACGGACGATGCGGTGCGGAACGGGTCGCTGATCTGACCGAACACCGCCTCGACCTCGGCCGACCGGACATGCGGCCGACGGCGCTCCAGGCGATCGAAGCCGTGCGCGTAGGGCCCAAGGGCGGGCTCATGCGCCACCCAGTCGCGCAGCTTCGCCGCCTCGATCGCGAGGACCTCGGGCTCGTAGAAGGCGGTCGCACCGGCCACGCGCGAGCCGAGCGAGCGCATTCGGTCGACCATCGCCAGCGCTTCGGCGTCGGCGGCATCGACCGCCGCGAACATGCTGGCGAACAGCCAGACCCGCTCGAACGGCCGGGCGAGCGCCTCCATCGCCGTCAGGCACGCCAGCAGCTGCGCCGGACCTTGCGCCAGCGTACCGGCGAACGCCGCGACGGCCGGCAGCGCCGCCTCGACGCCGGCGACCGCCAGCTCCCATGCAGCGCGGTCCGGAAACACGCTCTCGACGTCCCAGGTGGATGCGGGGTCGACGTCCCGGCGGATGGGCAAGGCGGCGGTCATGGGCGGTCTCCTGATCGGGCGGCATTGCGGGGACGGTCGCGGGAGATGCGGTGCCGTTGGCCACCGCGGCGCGTCATTGTATCCACGTTCCTGTTCCGCCACCGTCCCGCCGACACAGCGACCGCCCGGCAGATCTGCCGGGCGGTCGTGAAGATCCTGTGTCGGCGGGCGATTCGCCCGCACGATGGAGGGGCGCTAGCGGGCCGGAATCGGCGCCGCAACCGGCCTGAGGCACTCCGTCAGGCAGCGCTGGATTTCCTGCGCCATCACCTCGGTGCAGCTCTCGACCGTGCCGCCGCCCGCCACGCAGCGCTGGAACACCGCCGCGCCGGCCCGCGCGCACTTCGTGCTGCAGTCGGGAATCGGCGCCGGCGGCACCTGCTTGTCGCAGTGCTTGATGCAAACGTCGTACGACTCCTTGGCCCGTCCTTCGCACGCCTGCTGCTCGCCGCCCTCGGCCAGGCACTTCGCCAGCACCTCGCGCGCCGCCTTGGCGCACCGGTCCTGGCAGTCGATCGGCTGCGGCCGGGGGCAGCCCTTCAAACAGACTTCGAGTGCGGCGCGCATCCGCTCGCGGCAGACCGCTTCCTCGCCGCCGTCGGCCCGGCAGGCCTTGAAGACGGCCTCCGCCCGCTGCTTGCAGCCCGCCTCGCACGACTCCGTCGGCCGCTCGCACGCGGCGATGCAGGCATTCAGGGCGCGGCTCTTCTCGTCCAGGCAGTCTTCCTCGCCCGCTCCGCGTTCGCGACACGCGTTGTAGACCGCCTCGGCCTTCGCGTTGCACTGAGCGCGGCAGCTCTCCGGCTTTGGCGTCGGCCTCGGGCAGCGGGCCAAGCAGTCCAGGAGGACTTTGTTCGACCGTTCGTGGCAGGCCTTCTCGTCGCCGCCGCCCTGGAGGCACGCCTTGAGCTCCGCCGCCGCGTGCTCCTTGCACCGGCCCTCGCACGACAGCGACTGCGGGGTCTTGGAGGCTTCGGGGCGCGGACACGCCAAGAGGCACGCCTCCTTGGCCTTGTGCGCCTCGGCCTCGCAGTCATCCGGCCCGCGGCCCGACGCGATACAAGCGTTGTAGACCTCGTCGAAGCGCTTCTTGCACTTCTCCTCGCAGTTCCCGATCCGCGTCGGTTCCGGCTTCGGACACACGCTTGCGCACTTCTCGCGTGCCGTCTTCGCCTCGCGCTCGCAGACGTCCGGTCCGTGTCCGCCGGCGATGCAGGCCTTGTAGACCGCCTCGGCCTCCGCCGCGCAGCGCTGCTCGCACGTCTTCTCCGGAGGACCCGGCGTCTTCGTCGCATCGCGCGGGCAATCCTTGAAGCACGCCTCCTTCGCCTGGCGCGCCTCGTTCTCGCATGCGTCCGGCCCGCGTCCCGAGGCAATGCAGGCGTTGTAGACCTCGTCGAAGCGCTTCTTGCACTTCTCCTCACAGTTCCCGATCCGCGTCGGTTCCGGCTTCGGGCACGCGGCAGCACACTTCTCGCGCGCCGCCTTCGCCTCGCGCTCGCAGACATCCGGCCCGTGTCCGCCGGCGATGCAGGCCTTGTAGACCGCCTCGGCTTCCGCCGCGCAGCGCTGCTCGCACGTCTTTTCCGGAGGACCCGGCGTCTTCGTCGCATCGCGCGGGCAATCCTTGAGGCATGCCTCCTTGGCCTGACGCGACTCGTTCTGGCAGGCATCCGCGCCCCGGCCCGCCGCGATGCAGGCCTTGTAGATCTCCTCGGCGTGCGCACCGCACCGCTGCGTGCAGCTGCGCTCGCTCGGCACGGGGGTGGCCGTGGCGTCCGGCCGCGGGCACTCCTTCAGGCACGCCAGCTTCGCGTCGGCCGACTCCTTGTGACAGGCTTCCTCGCCGCGACCGGCTTCGATGCACGCCTTGAACACCGCCTCGGCGCGCTGCCGGCACTTGTCCTCGCAGGTCGGCACGGCCGTCGACCGCGAGCACTCCCGCATGCAGGCCTCGCGCGCCGCACTCGACTCCTTCTCGCACGCGTCCGGGCCGCGGCCCATCGCGATGCACGCCTCGTATACCTCGTGCGCCCGGGCGTTGCACCGCTGCTCGCACGTCGGTGTGGGCGATGGGACGGGCGTCGCCTCCTGGTGGGGCGCGGCGGCGCTCGTCGACGACGGGATCCGGAACGTGAAGCCCAGACAGAACAGGGCAAGGCACAGCGACGCCCATCGTCCGAGGTGCGGGCGACGTGCGGCCGGGCCGATCGTCCGTTGCAGTGTGGTCACGGGTGGTCCTCCTGATCGAAAGCCAAATGCGTGGGGTTGCGGGGCACGGCGCGGGCAGGATGCCCAACGACCCTTGCTCCGGACGATGAAGACGCGCCCGGCGGGCGCAACGGTACGGCGTGCCGCCGTTCGAACGGTCTAACGCCGTGCCGCGACGGGAGGTCACAACCCGACGCGAACTTCGCAGGGGCATCCCTTCACCAGGACTCCGACCCGCAGCGGCGGGAGCGAGCGCGCGGGCGTGACGCCCGCGCGCTCGCTCCCGTCATCGCACCGACGGAATGTCGCTCGACGCGCCGACGTAGAGAACCTCGCTCCGCGGCGGCCCCCACGCCACGGTGAAGACCTCGTAGAAGCCGCTGAAGTGGGCCGCGCGCATCGTCTGCAGGCCGTCGGACGAGCGGAAGAGGTCCGTGCCGTAGCCCTCGTAGGCCATGCCGAACGCAAACATCGCGGTGTCTGGGTCGTGCGGGCTGACGAAGATGCGGGTGGCGCCGGTGAGGACGGCCGGCAGCGTGCTGCCCGCGTCCGTCGGCACGGGCTGGTCCTGGGTGACGCGGCGCTCCCAGGTCAGGCCACCGTCCGCGGAGCGCCAGATGCCGCGCCGGGACGGGTCGCGGCTGACCTGGTTGACGGCGGCATATGCCACGTTGGGGTCGCTCGGGGCATGCGTCACCCAGACGCCGACGACGACCGTGATCGGCTGCGGCGGCATGCCGACGCCGCCCTCGCGCATCGCGGCGTCGACCTTGCGCCAACTCAGGCCGTCGTCCGTGGTTCGGACGATACCGTCCAGGCCGCCGACGAGCCACGTGCCCCAGCGTCCCGGCGCCGGCGACGCCGTGTGGATCACGCCGCCGAGGGAAGCGCCGTCGCCGCCGACCTGGCGCGGTTCCCACTTGGCGTCGCGCGCGCTGCGGAGGTAGATCCCCTCGCGGCCGACGAACGTCCAGCGCGCCGCGTCGTCCGGTGCGATCGCCAGCGCGACGACGTCGTCCGGCAGCGTCTCGACGGTCCAGGTCCGGCCGCCGTCATCCGTGACGGCGATGTTGTGGCTGAAGATGGAGTGGAGGACCAGCGTGTCCGGGGCCGCCGCGGCGCGCGTGAGGCCGGTGGCGTCGCCGCCGAGGGCGGGCAGTGGGACGGGCCGCGTGAACGTGCAGCCGGCGTCGTGGGAGTGGAAGAGCTGGCCGGCGTGCAGCTCGACGATGTGGTCGGGATCGCGCGGGTCGATGTCGATCGCCCAGGTGTACGCGACGGGCGCGAGCCGCTGCGCGCCCGGTGAGAGCGACCGTCCGCCGTCCAGCGAGAACCGGAAGCCGCCGGCGTCCCCCGTGGGCGCGACGCAATCCGGCACGCCCGGCTGCGTGGGCCGCGTCCCGGTCGGCGACGGGGTCGCGACGTCCGTCGGCACGGCGGAAGCCGTCGGCGTGCCGGTCGGCACCGCCGATGTCGGGCGCGCAGTCGGCGGCGACGTGTACGGCGGTTCGGCGCGCACGACGCGGGGAAGGTGGACGCGGTGGGGCAACGGGGCGGGCTGGCCGGCGGCCGGGCGCGCGGGCAGGGCGAGAGCGCCGGCGGCGAGGGCGAGCGCGGCGGCGAGGAGGGTGGCGGGCAGGGCAAGAGCACCGGATCGAGGCTGGTACATGTCGAGGCTCCCGACGGGATGCGCGGGCGACGGCGCGTTGCGCAGGCCGGTCGACGGCAGGCGGCCGGCGACCGGCGGCCGGCGCTGGGGCGCGCGTCGTCGGACGGTTCGCAAGGGGGCAGTGATGGACACGACGAAGTAGGGTCACGGCGAAAGATGGACGCGGCGATAGGATACGCTCCGCGCGGCCGGGGCGTGACCTCACCATCCCGGACCTGCGCCGCGGTATACTGGCAGCGGTCAACCGCCCCGGCCCATGGGGTGCAGGAGAAGCATATGGGTGCTTCGCACATCCGCATCCATGGCACGCCCACGCCGCGCCGCCTCGTCCGACGTGCCGCGACGGCCGCGGCCGTCGCCTGCACGCTGGTGCTCGGCCGAACGTTCGTCGCCCACGCCGACGCCCTCGTCGTCGTCGGCCCCGGCGACACGCTGTCCGCCATCGCCGCCGCGCACGACACGACCGTGGAGCGCATCGTGGCGCGCAACGGCTTGGCCTCGGCCGATGTGATCTTCAGCGGGCAACGGCTGCTCGTACCCGACGGCACGTCCGACGGCACGTCCGACGGCACATCCGACGACGGCATGTCCGACGACGACCGCGCCTTCGAGCGGATCGGCGACGGCGATGCGGATGCCGAGCCCGGGTCGGACGCGGCGGCGGTGCCGGGGCCGACCCACCGGAGCGGCGCCGGACCGGTCGAGCCGTCGGTTCCGCAGGTCGGGACGGCCGATGCTCAGGTCGACGCAGTCTGGCACGTGGCGGCGCCGGGCGACACGCTGTTCACCATCGCGATGACCCACGGCACCACGGTGCAGGCGATCGCCCGGGCGAACGGGATCGGGCCGGCGGGCTTCATCCGGGTCGGCCGGCGCCTGGTGGTGCCGGGTGCGACGCGCGGCATCGGCGCGGGCGCGAAGGGCGGCGACGACGCGGCGGGCGGCGGGGACACGGCGGGCGACGGCGAGCCGGCAAGCGGCGAGCAAGGGGAACCCGAGTCCTCCGCCGGCATCGCGGCGTCGCTCGACGGCGAGCGCCGGATCGTCATCGATCTGTCCGATCAGACGGTCAGCGCGCTGGCCGGCGGGCGGCTCGTGAACCGCTTCATCGCCTCGACGGGATCGGCCTGGACGCCGACGCCGGTCGGCGCGTTCGCGGTGTATGCGCGCCTGGACCGCCAGCGGATGACGGGACCCGGCTACGACCTGCCGAACGTGCCGTTCGTGCAATACTTCACCGGCAGCTATGCGATCCACGGCGCGTACTGGCACCAGAGCTTCGGGGTGCCGGTCAGCCACGGCTGCGTGAACCTCCAGCCGGGCGACGCGGCCTGGCTGTACGACTGGGCGGACTACGGCACGCCGGTCATCGTTCAGCGGTAAGGCGTCGCCGGCGCGTCGATCGCCCCGTCCGTTGCCCGTCGATTCGCCGCCGCCCCAACCACAGGAGCTGATCGCGATGGACCACCTCCACCTCGGCCGGACCGGCCTGAAGGTCAGCCGTTTCTGCCTCGGTACGATGAACTTCGGCCAGCACGCCGACGAGCCGACGAGCTGGGCGATCATGGACCGGGCACTCGAGCTCGGGCTGAACTTCTTCGACACGGCCAATGTGTACGGCGGCGTGCGGGGCGAGGGGATCACCGAGCAGATCATCGGGCGGTGGCTGGCGCAGGGGGGCGGGCGGCGGGAGCGGATCGTCCTGGCCACGAAGGTATACGGGATCATGGGCGACGGCCCGAACGACCGCCGGCTGTCGGCCCATCACATCATGCGCGCGTGCGAGGGCAGCTTGAAGCGGCTCGGCGTCGGAACGATCGACCTCTACCAGATGCACCACGTGGACCGCTTGACGCCGTGGGCGGAGATCTGGCAGGCGATGGACATCCTCGTCCAGCAGGGCAAGGTGCGCTATGTGGGCAGCAGCAACTTCGCCGGGTGGCACATCGTGCAGGGGCAGGAGGCCGCGGTGCGGCGGGGCTCGCTCGGCCTCGTCAGCGAGCAGAGCAAGTACCACCTGGCCTGCCGCCACGTCGAGCTCGAGGTGCTGCCGGCGTGCGGGGCGTACGGCCTCGGTGTGATCCCGTGGAGCCCGCTGGCCGGCGGAATGCTCGGCGGGGCGCTGGCGAAGGCGGCCGAAGGGCGGCGGGCGACGGAAGGGCAGCAGAACGAGATCGCCCGCCACCGCCCTCAGCTCGAGCGCTGGGAGGCGCTGTGCACCCGGCTCGGCCAGCCGCCGGCCGACGTGGCGCTGTCGTGGCTCCTTCACCAGCCGGCGGTGACGGCGCCGATCATCGGCCCGCGGACGGTCCGGCAGCTGGACGATTGCCAGCGGGCGCTCGAGATCGCACTGGACGCCGAGACGCTGGGCGAGATCGACGGGATCTGGCCGGGGCCGGGCGGGCAGGCGCCGGAGGCGTATGCGTGGTAGGAGCCGTGCGCCCGCCGAACGAGCGGTCGGCCCGACGCACAGTACACAGTACCGCCCGTTCGCGCGCTACGTCATAACCCGTACGTCCCGTCGACGATCCACGGAGTGCCGCATGCCGCCCTCGACCTCCCCCCATCACGCCCCCCTCCGCGCCGCCGTCGCGATCGCCGTCGCCGCCGCGCTCCTCCTTGCGCTGCCGGGCGGGCGGGCGGCCGACGCGCACCCGGCCGCGGACGCCCTGGCGGCGCCGGCCACGCCGGTCTGGCCCGCGCCCGACCTCGTGAACGGGGTGCGGGCCATGCTGGTGCAGTACTACGGGCAGCGGGCGCCGGCGGTCACGCCGTACTACCTGCGCGCCCCGGAGTGGGACATCGACAAGAAGCAGGCGCACAAGGATCCCGACACGCTGTTCGAGTACCACGGCGGGCCGGGGACGAAATGCCATCCGGCCGTCACCGGCGCCGACTTCGCCGCCTGCACCGGCAAGCGTCTCGCGCGGACCTTCGGCCTCGCGTTCGCGCCGGGCCAGTCGCTGTTCAGCATGCCGCGCGGCTATTACGCGAACGAGGGCGTGGCGCAGATGGCCGGCTACTACGCGCTCTACCACGCCTTTGCGCTGGCGTTCGACGCGCCGCAAGCGGGCGCCTACGTCCCGGCGGACGATCCGGCGATCCGCGACCGCAAGGCGTACCACGTGCGGATGCTGGCGGCCTACGAGGCCCATCAGCGCGACATCATCGTCCGGATGTTCCGCGACACGCGGACGGACGGGCAGTTCCAGGCCGATCTGACCCGCTCGGCAGGCGCGCTGGCCGTCGGCTACGTCCGGACCGTGCAGGCGCTGGAGGAGGCGAACGGCTGGCCGGACGCGGCGGCGCGCAAGAACGCGATCAACATCGTCGCGGCGTTCGCACAGCGAACGTGGTGGGAGTGGCAGGCGACGCAGCTGGACGGGCCGCGGACGGCGGGCTTCGCCGATCTGGGCAGCGACAAGACGTACCAGGACGCGCTCCTGTTCGACGGCTCGTGGAACGGGACGAACCGCTTCGTATACGACGGCGTGCCGATCAACAGCCTGCGGCCGGCGGCGCTGGACACGGGCGCCGTGAGCGGCCTGTGGTTCGACGCGGACTATGCGATGCCGGGCGACTGGTGGTGCTACAGCCGCTTCAAGGACGGCACGACCGAACGCGCGGCGTGCCTGGAGCACGCGAAGCGCGAGGCCAAGGGCGGGACGCGCTCGCCGATCGGCAGCTACTACGGCGCAGGCGACTGCAATACGCGCAGCGCGACGGCGACGGCGATCGGCTGCGGCGACACGAACCTCGGCTCGATCGCCGAGGAGTGGGTCTGGACGCACACCGGCGGGCGGATGGCGGCGGCGCTGCTGCGCGAGCTCGAGGCGTCCGGCGATCCGGACACGCCGCCGGGGCAGCTGGGCGGCAAGACGTACGAGGCGTTCGGCTACCGCCTGGGCTACGGCGTGAGCGGCTGGTACGGCGCCGATCCGTACGACGACGACATGGAGTGGAAGCTGAACCAGGGCGGCGGGGACCGGCCGGTGCGGACGCTGTCCGCCGGGCGCCACGACGACATGCCGCAGAACGGCCGCTACAGCTACGGCGAGCAGGACACGACCGGCTACTCGGCGGCCGTGAACGGCGACACGTGGGCCGAGGACAAGCAGGAGTATCCGGCCGGGATGGAGAACCACCTGCCCGGCCCGAACTCCCTCTACGGGACGCTGCTCTTCGGCTATGCGCTGTCCGACAAGGTGGCCGACGGCCTCGCGCCGAGCCTGTTCGACGCCTGGCACCGCAACAACGTCGACGAGTTCTCGATGTGGGTCTGGCTGGCGCAATCGTCCTACTTCCGATGCGTCGACGTGGCGGACCCGGCCGACCCGCGCTGTCTGGCGATGGAGGCGGGCAAGTGGCCCTACCCCGTGCCGGCCGAGATCAAACGCCTGCCGCTCTTCGCCGACGCGGACGACCTGTCGACGCCCCTCGCCTTCCGCTACCTCTGGCGCGAGCCGCGCCCCGGCCCCGACCCGGCGCTGCCGGCGGCGTTCGTCGCCAGCCCGTCCAACGCCACCGGCTGCCGCGACACCCCGGGCGCGCCGTGGCGCTGGGCGTTCGACAAGGACAACCCTTCGGCGCGCGACTACTTGATCGACGAGGGCGGGTTCGGGGCGTACAACGAGCTCCTGCAAGGGTACGGCGGCCTGATGCGCCTCCTGGCCGCGCGCTACCCGCTCGATCCGCTCGTCCCGAGCGAGCTGCCGAACTACGTCACGCAGCGCAACGACGTGCTCAAGCCGTGGTACGACGCGGCCTACACCCAGGTGGCCGACATCCTGGCCCTCTACACCGGCACGTCCGCCACGGACTACGGCTACGTCCCCGATATCGAGAACTCCACCTGCCTGGGCGAAGACCCCGGCCCGGCCGGCCGCAGCGTCCTGACGTGGCAGTACGGAACGGGTGACAGCGTGAGCGCGGTGACGATCCGACGGGCGATGTGGTACAGCGTGGCGGCGAGCTGGTACTGGTGGTATGACAGCGGGTGGGTGGATGTGGATGGGGCGGCGTGGTAGGGCGCTGCCAGGGCTTCGACGCTACGTGTTGATGTAGGGCACGTTCGCGGGCTGCGACGACCGCATGGCCGGCACGCCGGGCCGCCGGCTCAGCGTGACCCAGCCGCCGACGACGACGACGAGCACCAACGCGGCCGCGGCGAGGGCGGCACGGCCTCGATGGGGCTCATCGTCGACACACTCCTGCTTGGCAGCCGGGGATTCGACCTGAGCGCTTGGCCCGGGTTCGCCAGAGATCCTGGTGAAGTCGGCCTGGCGGACTTGGGGCAAGTCCTATGCATGACCGAGTGTAGGTTCTATGAATGACCGGGAGCGAGTCCTAGGCATGACTGGGCATGCGTCGTTCGTCGGACCCTATTAGACCGTCACATGCCGTTCTGCGGATGAGGGCGAGGCGCAATCCACCGGCAGCTGAAGCTGCGCAATCCACCGGCAGCTGAAGCTGGCCGGCTGCAGGCGTCCCTGAAGGGCCGCCATGGTGCCCGCCTTCGCGGGCACCCGGAAGTCCAAAGCGCCCGCGAAGGCGGGCGCAATGGCCGAAGGCCACCAGCCGGCCAGCTTTAGCTGCCGGTGGTTCGTCGTCCGCAAATCGAGATGTGACGGGCCACGATGGCCGCTCGCAAGGTTGTCGATCATCGGCGCAGCGTGCGAACGCTGGTCCCGCCAACTGCCCGTACTTACTTCTTCTCCGCCCGCGGCAGATAGATCGTCGGCGTCACCACCAGCCCGCCTTCCCCGTACGTCAGCAACCCGCTGGCCTGCGCGATCCACAACGTGCCGTCCGCCGCCACCGTGAGCGCCTGGATCGGCTCGCCGGCGATCAACGGGCTGTTCGCGGCCGTGAAGTGGTGCGTCCACACGCCCGCTTTGAACGCCGCCACCTGCGCGTCGCTCGTCCCGACCCAGAGCGTTCCGTCCGCCGCGAAGGCTGCCGCGGAGATCCGCAGGAACTCGGCCGAGCCGTCGATCAGGAGCGGGCTGCCGGGCGCGAGATCCAGCGGCGCGTCCCAGCCCGTGCCGAGCCACGTGTTGGCGACGATCTGATAGGACAGCGTCCGCCCCTCGTGCCGCTCGACCCAGGTGAAGACGACGAGCCGCCCCGAGAGATCCATCGCCGAAGTCGTCGCGTAGCCCGCGTTTCGCGTCTCGCCGCCCGCATCCTCGATGCCGGGCAGGAATGGGTAGCGGATCACCGTCGTCGTGTCCGGCAGGACGTAGAGCGCGGACGGACCGACAACGTACACATCGTCGACCGCCAGCAGGGATGCCGTGGAGGCTGCCGTGGACGGCGTGCGCCCGCCGCCCGGCCGCACGAGGCCGAGCCATCGCCCCAGCCGGCCGAGCACGTCGTTCCGCGCCGCGGCGTCCGTCACGCTCGACGAGAGCGTCGGCGGCCCCGCGCCCGCCTGCCCCTTGATGAAGTGCAGATCCTCGAGCCCGTACTCCGCCATCTCCGGCACGACGTCCACGTCGACGCTCGCGCCCGCGCCGCTGTCCGCGTCGAACGCCCGCACCCCGGCGGCGGCGCAGCCCACCGGGTTGGCGCACTCCGTCGTGCCGCCGAACGGTACCCAGGCGCGGCCGGCGCGATCGAGGAGCGTTCGCTGGTCGTGGCGCAGCGTACCGCCGGGGTGGACCTGATCCGTCGCCAGACGGCGCCAGGCGCGGCCGTCGTACAGGTTCGGACCGGCCCAGATCCGGCCGCGCGCGTCGGCGGCGAAGAAGTCCGGCACGCTGCCCTTCCCGACGAGCGCCGCGAAGCGCTGCTCGATCACCTGTTCCACCGTCCCCCACCGCCGCCACTGCCCGGCGACACGCGTCAGGACGATGTCCGACCCGCCGTTCGGATCCGGCACGCGCGCCCATAGCTCGCCGTCGGGGCCGAAGCGCAGCCGGCGGACCCTGCGCAGCGGCAGCGGCGCGCCGGCGTCCGGACGGCGGAAGCCGCTGCCGGCCGGCTTGGCCGTCGGCACCACGCTGGGACGGGCGGTCGGGACCGCGGTCGGCAGCGCGGTGCGCGTCGGGCCGCGCGTGGCGTCGACGGTCGGCCGGGGCGTCAGCGTCGGCAGCTCGCCCTCGCCGGTCGGGCTCGGGCCGGTCGTCGCGCTCGGTTCCGTCGACGGTGTGGCCGACGGGGCGGGCGTGCGGGACGGGACGGGCGTCAGGGTGTCGACCGGCGTCGGTGTCTGCGAGGCCGGGACGGTGGCGGTCTCGGTCGGCGCCGGCGTCTGCGTCACGTCGCGCGTCCAGCCGATGCACAGCCGGGGCGGTGCGGTGCGCGTGTTCTCGCGGCTGCCGAAACGGCTCTCGATCGGTGACGTGGCGGTGTTCTCGCTCCACAGCACCAGGCCGTGGTTCGGGCGGGCGCCGGTGTGCCAGGCATCGGCCAGCGTCGTGACGTCGAACGTCTTCCGCCCGGCCTTGGCGTCGATGCTCGGCGAGGCGAAGCGGCCTGAATGGGCCGGCCGGTTGAGGAACGTGATCGTCGCCTCGTCCCATGCGGCGTCGGCGGCGTCGACGACGGACTGCAGGATCGGCGTGGCGCCTCCCTGCTGCTGGATGAGCTCCGCTTCGAGCGACGCCGTGACGACGTCCGCGTCGGCCGGCACGAAGCCGAGCTTGAAGCGAATAAAGGTCGAGGCCTGGTCCTGACCGCCGGCGGAGACGAAGAGATCCGGCTCGCTGCCGTGGTTCACCCCCCGCGTGTTCACGCTCACCCAGGCGTCCGCCTCGGCGTCCACGCACGCCTGCCCCGGCTCGCGGATGACCGCGGTGGGCGTGGCCTGCTCGCGCTCGCGCGGGTCGACGACGAGGCCGCGCACGTCGGCGTCCGTCAGGGCGACGGCGCTGCCGAGCACCTGCGCCTTGTCCGGCGCGGCGTCCGGCACGGCCACCGTCGAAAGCCCGTTCGAGGTGCCGACGAACAAAAGCTCGCCCGCGCCGAGCGGGCCGTCGTCCGCCAGCGCCTCGCCGTCGCTGGCAAGGCTCTTCACGGGCGCGCTGAAGCGGAAGAGGTCGATGGACGCGGGCGCGGTGGGCTTGGCGATATCGAACGTGAAGACCCCGCCGACGTCCACCCCGTTCAGGCCGCCGCCGACGAACGCCCAGTTGCGCCCCATGCCCAGCGCGAGATGGATGCGCGGGCCCGTCAGCTTGGCGCCCTGCGGATAGGGCTCGCTGGCGACAACGGTCGGCTCCGCCGGGCGCCGCACGTTCACGATGCCGAGTTCCCCTTCGTCCGACACGTACGCCAGCCCGGCGCGCAGCACGACGTCCGTGCCGCCGCGCGCGATCTCGCCGAGCGCCTTGCCGAAGCCGGGGTCGCTCACTTCGACCGTCAGCAGCCGCTTCGCACCGAGAAGAACCATGTACTGGCCCGAGGCCGCGACGCCCGTCCAGGTCTGCCCGGATTCGTGGAAGGCGCCCTTCAGGCCCGGATCGTACGGGTCCGTGACGTCGAAGATCCGCACGCCGGCCGCCGGGTCGAGCGCATACAGCCGCCGGCCGTCCACCACGAGGCGCGTGGCGGCGAAGCGCGGCGTCTGGATCGTCTGGTAGAGGAACGGCACCTTGGGGTCCCGCATGTCGAAGATCCCGATCCCCTTGGCGCCGGCCGCCACGTAGACCACGTTCCCGCTGGCCGCCGCGTCCTCGCTCGGCACGGCGCGCTGCGAGTCGCCGACGGACGCCGGCGCGGCCGGTGCGCCGTAGTCCACGACGTGCACCCCGCGGTCCATCGCCGCCGCGTAGAGCTGCGGCTGCGGCGCCAGCGCGCTGCCTGGGCCGGCCGACAACGCGCCGACGGCCGCCGCGACGAGCAACGTGGCGGCGGCGGCGACGGCGAGCGTGCCGGCGGCGAACGGGGCGGAACGGGGGATCGAGCGGCGGGGGGAGGGCATCGGCAAACCTCGCGAGGGGGCGGGGCAGGGTCGGCGGCCAACCCGGTCTGCAAAATGAGACGCACCCGATCTGTCGGCGATACGGGCGGCGATACGGGCGGCGACAAAGGCCGCGGAGCGTCGAACAGCCGCCGGCCGACATGTTATGATCCGCCGCGCCTCGCGGCCAGTGGGGCGCGCATCCGCCGGATGCGGCCGCATCGCCCGCGGCGGACCGATCCGGCCGGTCCGCCGCCACGCCCGGGGGTGTTGCGATGGGACGTCTCGACCGCGTGTGGGCCCTCGCGGCGCTGCGCTGGGCGGCCGCGCCGGCGGCCTTCGCGGCGGCGTGGCTGCTGGCGGCCGGCCTGCCGGGTCCGCAGCGCGCCGTGGCCGCCGTGTTCGCGTTCGCCGTGGCCGGCTGGGTGGCCGAGGCGCAGCCCCTGCCCGTCACCGCCCTCGTGTCGGCCGCGCTGCTCGTCGTCGTCGCGGGCCGGGACGAGAAGACCGTCTTCGCGGCGTTCGGCGACCCCGTCATCCCGTTGTTCGTCGGCAGCTTCCTGCTGGCCCGCGCCATCGAGGCGACGCGGCTCGGCGAGCGGGTGGCGTGGGGCGTGCTCGCATGGCGGGCGGTCGGGCGCTCGCCGTCGCGCGCCGTCCTGGCGCTCGGCGCCGTCGCGTGCGGGGTCTCGCTCGTTGCCTCGAACACCGCGACCACGGCGATGCTCCTGCCGATCGGGCTCGGCATCGCCGGCGCCCTCGGTCGGGCCGAGCGGGGCAGCCCGTTGGCGGTGGCGACACTGCTCATGCTGACGTGGGGCTCGAGCGTCGCGGTCGGCGTGCCGGTCGGAACGCCGCCCAACCTCATCGGCCTGGCGGCGATCGAAGAGTCCACCGGCATCCGGATCTCGTTCGCCCAGTGGGCGGCCTTCGGGCTGCCGATCACGGCGGTCATGCTCGGCGCGTGCTGGCTCGTGCTGCGCCGGCTCTACCGCCTGCCCGGCGCAGCGACGGGTGAAACGTCGGACGGTCCCTCGGCTGCGGTGCCGGGTGCGGCGTACGATGCGCCGCCGCGTGCCGTTCGCGGGGATCCGGCGGCGGGCGCGCGGCCCTCCGCCCTCGACCCCGCGCTGGCCGCGCGCCGCCTGTCCGATCTCGGCCCGCTCACGCTGGCCGAGCGGAGCACGCTCGCCGCCTTCGTCGTGGCGCTGGCCGCGTGGCTCGCGCCCGACGTGGCGGCCGCGGTGCTCGGGCGCGGCCACCCGGCGGCGGAATGGCTCCTGGCGCGCCTGCCCCTGTCCGTCGGGGCGATCGGCGCGGCGGCGGCGCTGTTCGTGCTGCCGGCCGAGCGACGGCCCTATCGCGCGGTCCTTCAGTGGACGGACGCCGCACACATCGACTGGGGGACGATCCTGCTCTTCGGCGGCGGCATCGCCCTCGGCCGCGCGATGGACGAGAGCGGCCTCGCGGCGACGATCGGCGGCGTCGCGGCCGGGACGTTCGGGGCCGACAGTTTGTGGACGATCACGGCGCTCGTGACGACGGCGGCCGTCATCCTCAGCGAGATCGCCAGCAACACGGCCTCGGCCAGCATCCTGGCGCCGGTAGCGATCGGCTTGGCGGAGGCGGCCGGGGTGAGCCCGATCGCACCCGTGCTCGGGGTGGCGCTCGGGGCGAGCCTGGGGTTCATGATGCCGGTCAGCACGCCGCCGAACGCCATCGTGTACGGCTCCGGGCTCGTGCCGCAGCGGGAGATGATGCGGGCCGGACTCGTCATCGACCTCATCGGCCTCGTCGTGACGCTGGTCGGACTCCGGCTCATCCTGCCGCTGCTCGGGCTTGCCTGACAGGGCGAGCCCGACACCGCGCAGCCGCGGATCGCCCCCTCTCGCCTGAGGGCTCGGCGCGGCGGCGTGGTATATTCGCCTGCCGTCGCCGCGGCCGCGGCGCCGCAGCGCGGTCCCGTCGGCGCGCGCGGCCGACCTCGAACGTGCGCCACCCGTTTTCGCCACCCGTTGTCCCGGCAGGAGCCCCGCCATGCCCTTCCCTTCCGACCTCGAGATCGCCCAGGCCGCCACGCTGCGGCCGATCGATGCCATCGCCACCGGGATGGGCCTCGAGCTCGACGAGATCGAGCACTACGGTCGCGGCATGGCCAAGATCCGGCTGGAAGCGATCGACCGGCTGGCGGCCCGTCCGCCGGCCAAGGTGGTCCTCGTGACGGCCGTCACCCCCACGCCGCTTGGCGAGGGCAAGACGACGACGACGGTCGGTCTGGCGCAGGCGCTGAACCGGCTTGGCCGTCCGACGACGCTCGCCATCCGGCAGCCGTCGCAGGGGCCGACGTTCGGAATCAAGGGCGGCGCGGCGGGCGGCGGCTACAGCCAGGTCGTGCCGATGGAGCAGATCAACCTTCACCTGACGGGCGACATCCACGCCGTCGTGGCCGCGAACAACCTGCTGGCCGCGATGATCGACAACCACCTGTTCCACGGCAACGAGCTCGGGATCGACCCGTATTCCGTCACGTGGCGTCGCGTGCTCGACGTCAGCGACCGGACGCTGCGCAACGTCACGACCGGCCTCGGCACCAAGGGCGACGGGCCGATACGGCAGACCGGCTTCGACATCGCCGTCGCCAGCGAGGTGATGGCGATCCTGGCGCTCACGACCGGCCTGAAGGACATGCGGGCGCGGATGGCGCGGATCGTCGTCGCCCAAACCACCGACGGCAGGCCCGTGACGGCCGAGGATCTCGGCGCGGCGGGGGCGATGACGGCGCTGATGAAGGAGGCGATCAAGCCGAACCTCGTCCAGACGCTCGAGAATGGTCCGGCGCTCGTCCACGCCGGCCCGTTCGCGAACATCGCGCACGGCAACAGCTCCGTCCTGGCCGACCTGATCGGCACGCGCACCGGTGAGTTCTTCGTCACCGAAGCCGGGTTCGGCGCGGACATCGGCGCCGAGAAGTTCTTCAACATCAAGTGCCGCGCCAGCGGCCTGCGACCGGACGCGGCGGTCATCGTCACGACGGTGCGGGCGATGAAGCTGCACTCCGGCAAGTTCCGTGTCGTGCCCGGCAAGCCGCTGCCGGACGGGATGCTGGCCGAGAGTGCGGACGACGTCCTGGCGGGGGCGCCGAACCTGGCCAAGCAGATCGAGAACGTCCAGCTCCACGGCGTGACGCCGGTGGTCTGCATCAACCGCTTCGACACGGACCACGACAGCGAGGTGGCCGCCATCGTCGACGTCGCCGGCGCCGCCGGCTGCCGCGCCGCGGTGAGCACGCACTTCGCCGACGGCGGCGCGGGCGGCGAGGACCTCGCGCGGGCCGTCATCGAAGCGGCCGAGGAGCCGAGCCAATTCCGCTTCCTGTACGAGCTCGACCAGCCGATCAAGGCCAAGATCGAGGCGATCGCCACCAAGGTGTACGGCGCCGCCGGCGTGACCTACGAGTCGGCTGCCGAGGGCCAGATCAGGCGCTTCGAGGCCGCCGGCTTCGGCAACCTCCCGATCTGCATGGCCAAGACCCACTTGAGTCTGTCCGACGACCCCAAGAAGCTCGGCGCGCCGACCGGCTTCACCGTCCGCGTCCGCGAGGTCCGCGCCTCGATCGGCGCCGGCTTCATCTACCCCCTGCTGGGCGAGATGCGGACGATGCCGGGGCTGCCGAGCCATCCGGCGGCGGAGAACGTGGATGTCGACTTCGAGACCGGGGAGGTCGTCGGATTGTTCTGAGTCCTGTACGTGCGGCAGGGCCGGCACGTGCAGCAGTGGTTGTTCGGAGCACGGCATGCGCCGCTCATTAACGGATGAGGTGCCGCTTGCGCCGACGCGGCCGCCGGCCTACCGTTCGTGCCGATGATCCGATCCGTCGTCGTCCGAACGAGCGCTCATGGCCGCCGCGCGGCCGCGCCGTGGCGTTCGCGTCTTCGGCGGAGGGCGATCGCGGCCCTTCGCGCCTGCGCCGGCGCGGCGATCGTCGCCGCGATCGCCCTCCATCCGCCGCACCGCCCCGAGTCGGCCAACGCCCAAGCGGCGGCGAGCGACATCGTGACCGTCGAGCGCGGCGGCTTCCAGCACGTGCTCGACGTCGCCGCGGCCGGCCCGGACGACGTCTGGGCCGTCGGCTGGGACGGGATCGTCCACTTCGACGGCGCGTCGTGGCGGCTCGTGCACGGGCGGGACGGGGACGGCTACGGCTACGCCGCGGTCGACGTGGCCGCGGACGGGCACGGCTGGGCGGTCGGCGCCGGCGCGGACTGCCGCGTGGCGGAGCTGCGGGCCGAGGGCGTCATGTCCCAGCCGCTGCCGTTCGCCTGCACGCTGAGCGACGTCTCGATCACGCCGGGCGGGACGGTCTGGATCGCCGGCCACGAACCGACGGCGGACGGTGAAACGCGGTCGCTCGTCGCGGTGCGGGACGGCGACGGCTGGCGGCGGGTGGACCACCCGACGGGGTACTTCGTCACCGCGCTCTGGCTGCGGACGGAGGCGGACGGCTGGGCAGCCGTGACCGGCGGCGACGGCGCCCGGCTTCTGCGCTGGGACGGCGCGGCGTGGCGGGCCGTGCCGGCGCCCGGCTTCAACGGCGGCATCCGGGACTTCCACGGCATCGCCGCCGACGACGTTTGGGCGGTCGGCGGCGCGCTCGGCTGGATGGATGTGCCCAGCGTGCGGACGATCCTGCACTTCGACGGGACTGCCTGGCGCGTGGCCGTGGATGACAGCCAGGGCGAGATGCGCGCCGTCGAGGCGCGCGCCGCGGACGACGTCTTCGCCTCGGGCCAGCTCGGCGTCGCGCACTTCGACGGACGCGGTTGGCAGTGGACGCAACCCGACGTCTACGTCTCGGTCGACAACCCGTTCGGCCTGGGCGCGCTCGCGCTGACGTCCGAAGGCGCGCTCTGGGCCGTCGGGCCGGACAACGTCCTCCGCCAGGACGGCAGCGGATGGTATCGCTGGGGCGGCACGCGTTCGGGCGACTACACGCCGCTGCGGGCCGCCGTCGCCCCGGACGGCCGCGGGCTGGCCGTCGGCGTCGGCGGGCCGGTCGTCGCGCGGGACGACGACGGGCGATGGCGCGAGATCGAAGGCCCGGCCGAGGCCGACCGCCTCGACGGCGTGACGGCGGTGGGCGGCGATGTCTGGTGGGCCACCTTGACGGAGCGCGACAGCGGCGGACAGGGCAGCGTCGGCCGGCACCGGACGACGACGGCACTACGCTACGCGGCCGGCACCTGGACGGCCTTCGACCTCCCGACGGAGCGGCGGATCGCCGCCATCGTCGGCACGGCGCCGGAGAGCGTGTTCGCGCTGGCGACGGAACGAACGGAGGAACGCGCCGGCGATCCGCCCGCCACGGACGTGCTGCGTTTCGACGGCGAACGCTGGCAGCCGATGACCACGCTGCCCGACGCCGTGCGGCTCCTGTCGGCGGTCGACGCGCACACCGCGTGGGCCGTCGGCAGCGACGCCTGGCGGCTCGAAGCGGGCACGTGGCGATCGGCCGGCCTGCCGGCGGGCTTGCGCGGCCAGATCAGCGACATCGCGTTCGACGGCCGCGACCACGGCTGGCTCGTCGGCCAGGGCATCGTCTTCGAGCGCAGCGACGGGCGATGGATCGATCGAACGGCAGGACTGGCCGGCTTGCCGCACCAGACCGACCTCTGGGACGTGGCGATCGCCCCGGACGGGTCGCCGTGGGCGATCGGCTGGCAGCTGAGGTACGCGGACAGCGGTGCGCTGTTCCACCTGAGCGCCGGCCGCTGGCGGCGCGTGGGCCTCGGCCCCGTGGCGGACGTCGTCGGCAGCGGCGGGTTCGGCCTGCGGATCGAGGGCCGTCCCGACCGCTACGACGTCTGGCTCAGCGGCCCGAGCGAGACGATCGCGCGCGTGACGCACAGGCGCGATGCCGGGCCGCCGCCGAACGACGGCCGCCTCTTCCTGCCGTACCTGCCGCATTCGCCATCCTCCGGCCGCTGAGTTCCGGGCGACCATGCCTGCGGCCCCCCCGCCCTCCGCCACGTTCTTCGACCACGTCTACGCCGTCGTCCGCCGCGTCCCCCGCGGCCGCGTGACGACGTACGGCGCCGTGGCACAGATGCTCGGCCGGCCGCGCGGGGCGCGCGCGGTCGGCTATGCGTTGAACGCGCTGAAGGACCACGGCGATGATTCGGCGTACGGCGACGTTCCGTGGCAGCGCGTGATCAACGCCCAGGGCCGGATCAGCATCGTGAACCGCGCGTTCGACGCGGCCGAGCAGGCGGCGCGGCTGCGAGCCGAGGGGGTCGCGGTGGATGACACGCTGCGGATCGACCTGGACCGCTTCGGCTGGGATGGGCTGGACTGGGCGGAGGTCGCGGCGATCATCGGACGGCGTTAGTCGCGTCCGTCTCGATCGGCATCCGTGCCTGCGTCGGAACGTGCGGCGGAGACATCGACCACCCGCCCCGGCCACGGCCCGTCCCGCCGCACGTGGTTCGCCCAGTACCAGCCGAGCGTCATCGTCGGCAGGAGCTGCGTACCGGGCACGAGGCTCTCCCAGAGCGACGCACCGCGCAGCGGCTTCAGCGGCGTCTGGTTGGCGATGAACCACGCGAGCGGCGATCCGAAGAAGTCCAACCCCAGGTCCACGGCGTCGATGGCCAGCGGCACGGCGATCGTGACGGAGCGCAGCGCGTAGAGACCGGTGTCGTCCAGGCCGACCGTCATCCGGCGGATGATCCGGAAGATGATGAACGCCCACAGCGCCACCAGGCCGAGGACGAGCGCGAAGTACGTCGTCAGCAGGCCGATGAGCGTCCGTACGAAGTCGTCGGCCACTTCGGGCACCTGGGCGACGTGGGCCAGCAGGGCGGCGGCGACCGGCGCGATCACGCGCACGCCTCGACGAGCGCCGGAAGCGCCGTGGCCGCTCCGGCGCGCACGACGTGCTCGGCATGCGCCGACAGCGGCGTCGGCGCCGGGTTGATCTCGATCAGGACGGCGCGGTGCTCCAGCGCGAGCAGCGGGAAGCTGGCCACCGGCTCGACCTCGCCGGACGTCCCGACGCTCACGAGGACGTCACACGCGCGGATGGCCCGCAGCGCCCGTCCGACGGCCGCCATCGGCAGCGCCTCGCCGAACCACACGACGTCCGGCCGCAGCCGCCCGCCGCATGCGGGGCAGCGCGGGGGCGCGACGGTCGAGGCGTCATGGGCACCGGCCTCGCCCCCGTCGGCGCGGCAGTCGAAGCACCGCGTGCGGTGGATGTCGCCGTGGACCGCGACGACGTTCCGGCTGCCGGCGGCGCGGTGCAGACCGTCGATGTTCTGCGTCACGACGGTCACCGATCCGCCCCGCGCCGCGAACCGTGCCTCGAGCGCCGCCAGCGCCACGTGGCCCGCGTTCGGCCGGGCGCCGGCCATCGACCGGCGCCGCTCGGCGTACCAACGCCATACCTTGCCCGCGTCGCGCTCGAACGCGCGCGGCGTGGCCACCTCGTCGGGGTCGAACATCGACCAGATCCCGCCCGCGTCGCGGAACGTCGGGATCCCGCTCTCGGCCGACATGCCGGCGCCGGTCAGGACGACGACGCGGCGGGCGCGGACCAGCACATGGGCGGCCGCTGCGATCTGGACATCCTCGGTCGCGACGGCGGAGCGCAGCGACGGGTTTGGTTGCATGGTGCCTCCCTGGGCCGAGTATAGCCCCGACCGATCGGCTACACTCGTGCCTGCGATGATCCGACCTGCGCCGACCCGAGCCGCCGATGATCCCTCCCGTCACTGCCCGCGCCCTGTCCGCCGCCCTCCGCACCGCCCTCATCGGTGCGGCCGTCGCCGTCCCGGCGGCCGTCGCCGCGCTCCGCCCCGCCCCCCCCGCCGCCGCGCAGACCGTCGGCCGCTGGGGCCTCGCCGACAGCATCCACCTGCCGCCTCTGCCCGCGGCGCCGATCGACATCGCGCTCGACCGAACCGGCGAGCTGCTGCTGGCCGACGGGGACAACCGGGCGGTGCAAGTGTACCGGGGCGGCGAGATCGAGCCTTCGGCCTGGTGGCAGGCACCCGAGGAGCTGAATGCCCTCACGCCGCGGCCGGACCTGCCCTCCGTGCGGCTGCCGTACGCCGTCGCCGCCGACCCGCGCCCGAACAGCGGCCGCCGGTACGTGCTCTGGGCGGAGATCTTCCAAGGCTCGGACAGCCTGGGGGACGGCGTCACGGTCTACTATCTCGAGAGCCGCCTGCCCGACGGCCGGCGCGAGTCCGTCGTGCGCGTCGACACGTTCGAGCTGGCGCGCGGCGACCTCGGCGTGGCGGTCGATCTGGCGGTCCACCCGCGGACGGGCGACGTCATCGCCGTCCTCGGCGGCACCGCGCTGCGCGTCGATCGCGCTTCCGGCGAGACCCAGCGACTGGCCAGGATCGGGCGCGACGGCGAGCTCGTCCGGTTCGCCGTCGCGCCCGGTGGCGACATGGTGGCGGCATCGCCCTGGATCGGCCTCGTCTTACGGTTCGACCTGCGGGGCGACGTCGTGCGGTCCTTCGATCTCGGCGCCAGCGGCTATGTCCCGCTCGCCGTCGCCGTCGACGCCGCCGACGCCGTGTACGCCCTCGTCCGGCCCGAGTCCGCGGCGACGACCGACCCGGCGCTGCTCGTGACCTTCGACGCCGCGGGCCGCCCGGTCGTCGTCTGGACGGCCCGCGCGCTCGGCGCGCCGCCGCCGGAGGGCGACTGGCCGTTCGCGCTGGCGATGGCCGACGACGGCCCGGCTGGCGGCTGGGCGGTGACGACGACGGGCCCGGCGCCGGGCGGCCGGCTGCGCGTGCAAGGCCGCCTGGCCGGCGGCGGCGCGCGGGCGGCGATCGTCGGGACGACGGCCAAGCCGGCGTGGGCGCCGCGGCTGGGGGGCGAGGCTTGGGGCAGCGGGATCGCGCTGGCCGCACCCTCCGCCGGCGAGCGCGACGGGGCGAGCGTGGCCGCCCTCGACCTGCGCGGCGAGCGCGTCGTGGCATATGCCGATGGCGGCGCGATGATCGGCAGCCGGATCGTGCCGAGCAACACGCTCGATATCGCCATGGGGGCGGAGGCCGAGGTCTACCTGACGACCGCCGACGGGGCCGTCGAGCGGCGCGGGTACATCGGCCAGACCGGGTGGAGCGATCTGCCGGCCGTCTGGCGCGTGCCCGTGGCGCTGGCGCTCGGCGGGCGGATCAGCGCCGGCACGCACCTCGCCGTGACGCAGCCCCGCGGCCGCGAGGCGGTGCTGCTCGACCTCGATTCGGGCGGCGAGACCGGCCGGATCCGCTGGCCGGCCGGCCAGGGCCTCTGGCCCACAGATGTCGCCGCCCTGGCGCCCGACGCGGCGTTCCCGACCGGCATCGTCCTGACCGCCGACCTCGTCGCCGCCCGCGTGCAGGGCTGGAATCCGATCGCGCCCGGTCCGCTGCGCGGCGACTGGCCGATGGGCCTGCTGGCCGGACCGCGCCGTCTGGCGGTCGCGACGGTGCCGGACGCCGTGGCGGCCCAGGCGGGGGCGCGCTCGACCACGTGGGTCGCCGGGCTCCTGGCGGACGGCACCGTCGAGGTGCACGCGCTGACCGAGCGCGACGAGTCGCTCGTCGGGCGCTTCTCGCCACGCCGCGGCGACGGCACGCTGATCAGCGCCGACGACATCGCCCTCGACCGCTTCGGCGCCGTCTGGCTCTCCGACCGCCGCCGCGCCTCCCTCCACATCTTCGTGTCGGGCGGCGGCACGCCGATGCCCCCGTCCTGGACGCCCGGCCCGTCGCCCACGCCGGCGGCCACCCCGACGTTCTCGCCCGGCGCGTGCACCGTCACGGGCGACAAGGTGGCCGGCCCGCCGCGGATCGTCCTCGGCGCGACGGCGAACGTCACGCTCACGCTGGCCGCCCGCTGCCCCGCCACGACGCGCCTCGCCGGCGCCGACGTCCTTCTCGCGATCGACCGCTCGGGCTCGATGGCCGGCGCCAAGCTGGCCGCGGCGCAGGCGGCGGCACGGACGTTCACCGAGCTGCTCGACGTCCGCCACCATCGCGTCGGCCTCGTCGCGTTCGAGACGACGGCATCGATCGTCTCGCCGCTGTCCACCGACCTCGTCCGGACGATCGACGCCCTCGACGGCCTCGCGGCAACGGGCTCGACGAACCTGGCGGCGGCGATCGACACCGCCGTGGCCCACTTGGTGGCCGCCGGGCGGCCGGACGCGCTGCCGGTCGTCGTGCTCCTGACGGACGGCCGGCAGAACGGGCCGGGCGATCCGCTCCTGGCCGCCGATGCCGCCCGCCGGTCCGGCACCCAGCTCTACACGATCGGCCTCGGCGCGGACGTGAACCGCCCGGCGCTCGTCGCGATCGCCGGGCGGCAGGACCGGTTCTTCGACGCGCCGATGCCCGAGGACCTGTTTCCGGTGTACGGCGAGATCCTGCGCTCCGTGACGACGAGCCTGGCGGGCAACCTCGTCATCGACGACGCGATGGGCGGCGAGGTCGAGCTCGTGGCCGGCTCGGCGCGGCCTGCGGCGTTCGAAGACGGGACGCGGGCGCTGCAATGGGGCCGGACGCTGCTGCCGGAGAGCGGGATCACGCTGACCTACCAGATCCGACCGCTCCGGACCGGCCGTCTGCGGACGAACCTTCGCGCCGTGGCGGAGTACTCCGACGGCGACGGCGCGCGGCGGACGTTCACGTTTCCGGTCCCCGAGATCGAGGTCGTCGCCCCGACGCCCACGCCGACCGCCACCCCGACATCGCTGCCGCGCCCGGTCTACCTGCCGGCCGCCTACCGTCTCGCCTGCCTGCCCGGCGCGCGGCGCAACGACGTCGTCGTCGTGATCGACACGTCGGGCAGCATGGTCGGCGCCAAGCTGGAGGCGGCCAAGGCCGCGGCGCGGACGTTCGTCGGCCTGCTCGGCGAGAGCGGCGACCAGGCGGCCGTCATCGGCTTCAGCGAGCAGCCGACGCTGGCCGCCGGCCTGACGGGCGACGACGCCGTGCTGATCGCCGCCATCGACGGCCTCGCCTCGAGCCCCGGCACCCGGATCGACCGCGCGCTGCGGGCCGCTGCCGGCGAGCTCGCCGGCAGCCCGAACCGCCGGCCCGGCAGCCGCGGGGTGGTCGTTCTCCTGTCCGACGGCACGCAGAACGGCCCCGTCGAGCCGGTGCGCGAAGTGGCGACCGCCCTCAAAGCCTCGGGCACGCTCGTCTTCGCAATCGGACTGGGCGCGGACGTCGATGCCGCGCTGCTCGTGGACGTCGCCAGCCCGGACGGGTACCGCGCGGCGGCGGACGAACGAGTGCTGGAGGAGATCTATCGCGGGCTGGCGGCCGTCGTCGCCTGTCGCTGACGGGCCGTGCGGCGCGCGGCCGATGTTGCCCTCGGGCGAGCGGCGCGGCAGTATACCGGTGCCGCGCGCTGCGACCCGAGCGGGTCGAAACGGTGTCTGACGTCCAGCGGCGCCCGGTTGGGCGCCGTCGCGTTCGAAACATGGGGGATGGCGATGAGTCGCTTGTGGAACGTTTGCCGCTGGGCTGCCGTGATCGGGGCCGCGGGTGTCGCCGTCGGGGCGATGGGGACCGTCGGCCGGATCGACAGGCCGACGCTCGCCCAGAACGGGACGAAGGTGTTCACCTATCTGCCGCTCGTACTGCGCGGCGCCGGCCGCAACGACTTCCCGGCCGCCGCGACCGCGCGCCCGGCCACTGCGGCGCCGACCGCGACGGCAACG
>Ga0138256_10000702_pt1 | contig 36065 bp, 32 predicted proteins | sample KNB2016incub_MG_FD_105486 | JGI IMG/M metagenome (GOLD analysis project Ga0138256, IMG submission 105486) | Active sludge microbial communities from wastewater in Klosterneuburg, Austria - KNB2014incub_MG | ecosystem: Engineered > WWTP > Activated sludge > Unclassified | place: Austria... | reverse complement strand
CAGACCTCATGCTCACCCTGCAAGCCCACGTGTACCTCCGCTACCCGATCCACTCTTCGGGCGGGACCATCCTGCCACACGCTGCAGCACCTCTGCTTCACCAATGCGCTGCGCGTGCGCTACGACGATGTGCGGTCGTTCCAAGCCCCGGACCGACGGACCTCCACACAGGTTTCGTCGCGCGCAGGGCATCCGTGATGAGCTGACCGTGCGTGTGACGCGGGAAGGGTACGAAAATCCTGCCAGCCCCACCCACGTGTTTTTCCCTGCCCCCACCCACGTGGAAACCCCCTGTTCGACGTCCTCACGGTCGCGGAGCTTTGTCCCCACATGCGTTCCATGCCCCTGCACACCAAGGACCCCCACGTGCAGACCCGCGTTGCGCGGACGCGGGCCGTCCTCTGGTGGCTGGCCCTGCTGCTGTGCCTGGCCGGACTGCTGGGGCTGAACGCGTGGCTGTATCCCTGACCGCACCGGACGGCCGTCGCACCGGAGCAGATGCGACCCGTCCGACAGAGACCCGGCGCTGCGTGTTCAGCGACCGGGTCTCGCCCTTTGGGAGGACCTGGCATCGCCTGCGGTCAGGCCTCCTTCCCGGGTGAAGGTCGACGGGTCTCGCGACGCGGGTGCAGGCCGCTGTCGGCCCTATCGCTTCACCACGCGCACCGGGGCCACGCTTCCGCCTTCCACACGCAGCAGATAGGTACCTGCGGCCAGCGCGGTCAGGTCCAGGTCCACCAGCATGCCGCTGATGCGCCCGTGCAACACCTCCGCCCCGGTGATGTCGACCAGCCGGTAGTCCGAACCGACGGCCTGCTGCGGCAGGACCACGGTGACCAGACCCTCGCCGGGGTTCGGGAACACGCGCATGGACGCGACCTGCCCCTCCTCCACACCCGTTGCGCCACAAAGCCGGTAGATCCCCTGCCCCGGCGAGATCAAGTTGTAGCCGATGAACAGGCAGCCGTTGTGCTCGACGATGCCGCTGCCATTGAGGTCCGCGGCATTGAGGTTGCCGGTGATGTTGGTCCAGCTGATGCCCTCATCCGCGCTCAGGTAGAGGCTGTCGCGCAGGCCACCGCCGGCGAAGTGGCGGGTCTCCATGTACAGGATGCCACCGAAGCGCTTCACCTCCAGCAGGCCCAGCCCGAACTGCGGCAGGCCGGCCCAAGTGCTCCATGTGGACCCGCCATCGCTGCTGCTGTACTTGCCGCCGCCCTGGGCGGTGTAGTAAAGGGCGCCGCCCATCGTCCATAGGTTCTCCCCGTTCAGGTCGCTCGGGGAAATGCCGGCGTTGCTGACGCTCCAGCTGGATCCGCCGTCGGTGCTGAGGTAGATGCCGCCGCCGATGGTGTTCGCGAACAGGTCGGGTCCGACCAGCAACATGCCGATCACGTTGGTGTTGCCCAGACCCGTGTTCACCGTGGTCCAGGCATCACCGGGCAGCGGGGCGCGGAACACCCCGCCCGTGGAGGCATACGCGAAGAGATGTGTGCTGCTGGCCAGGAATCCGCGCACAACGGTGGTCTGGGGTGCGTTGGTCACCGGGTTCCAGGTGTCGCCGTTATCATCCGTCCAGTAGATGCAGTCGGTGGAGGCGTTCAGGCCTGCGAAATAGCGGCCGCTGGACCAGAAGCCGCTCTCCGTTGAGTTGCCCGGCACCGGGGTGGTGGCGATGGTCCACGTATCGCCGTTGTCGCTGCTGCGGTACAACGTGCTGCCTGCCTTGGCGAAGAGGTGCGTGCTGGAGGCACCGAGCACGTAAGCCCCCTGGGACAGGTCGGTGATGCCGCTGTTGGTCTGCGTCCATTGGGCCGCGCTCCAGGTGGTCAGGAACAAGGCCGGAAGTAGGAAGGGGGTGCGGTGAATGAGGGGCATGGCTCTTGGGTGCGTATGGTTCGGTCGCAAAGGAAGATGGACACCGAGCAGGCCTCCCATGGGCCTTCCCCGAGCTTCCCACCGTGGGGTGTGAACCGCGGTGCTTCCCGTGGCGGAAGGACCTTGATCGGGATCAGTCGGGCGGCGGTGGACCTGTGCTATGTTGCGTGCATCACCGACACCCCCCCGATGAACCGGATCCTCCTCCCCACCGATGGCAGCGACACCTCCTTCAACGCCGTGCGTTTCGCGTTCGACCTGTTCGGCACGGACGGCATGCGGTACACGCTGGTGCACAGCTTCCTGAAGCCCGCCTACCGCAACGCCCTGCTGCCCGCGATGGACACGACCCGCGAAGCCACCAACAAACTGCGCCGGTTCGAGCGGCGCTGCCGCAACCATGCGGGCGCCGTGGCCCTGGCCAAGCGCAGCTCGCCCTTCCCCCTGACAGAAGTGCTGAACGAGCTCGCCGGGCAGGGCAAAGGCGAACTGATCGTCATGGGTACCCAGGGCGAGGGGAACTACGGGTTGGTCGGCGGCAACACCACGGCCGTGGTGATGGGTGCCCGGATCCCTGTGATCACCGTGCCCTCGATGTGGCGACCCGCAGCGGTGAAGCGCATCCTGCTCGCGAACGATGGTGGTCCCATGGACCAGGCCACCCTGAGGCCGTTGGTCGCCATCGCCCGCCGCACGGGCGCCGAGGTGGTGGTGGCCCATGTGCGCGACAACGTCGCCACCTTCGATGAGCGCGGCGACCGGCGCACGATCAGCGCCCTGCTCCCCGGCATCCGCCATTCCTTCATCACCGTGGCCGGCGCCGATGTGACCGGCACACTCGATGAGCTCGCCCGGCAGGGGCGCATCCAGCTGATGGCCGTGATCCACCGCAGGAAGAGCTTCTGGCAACGGCTGTTCACCGCCAGCAAGGCCAAGCGCATGGCCCTGCACACCACCACCCCGTTGCTGGTGCTGCCCGAACGGGGCTGATGGCTTCAGTCCACACTGAAGTGATCCGCGCTCTGGTAGTGCCCATCGGCCTCCTTCTGCAGCTGCATCAGGATGTCGTTGGCCAGGCTGCTGGCGCCGAAGCGGAACCAGTGCGGATGCAGCCACTCGGGGCCGAGCTCCTCCTTCACCATCATCAGGTAGTGGAGCGCCTCCTTGCTCTTGCGGATGCCACCGGCGGGCTTCATGGCGATCATCCGCCCGGTCCTCAGGTAGTGGTCGCGGATGGCGTGCAGCATCACCAGCGTCACCTCCATGGTGGCTGCGGGGTTGATCTTGCCCGTGCTGGTCTTGATGAAGTCGGCGCCCGCAGCGATGGCGATATCACTGGCCAGGCGCACCTTGTCGTAGGTGCCCAGCTCGCCGGTCTCCAGGATCACCTTCAGGCGCGCATCGCCACAGGCCTCCTTGATGGCCGCGATCTCGTCGAACACGAAGTTGTACTCGCCGTTGTGGAACTTCCCCCGGCTGATGACCATGTCGATCTCGTCGGCGCCTTCGCTCACGGCGAACTTGGTGTCGGCGATCTTCACGTTGCGCGGGGCCTGGCCGCTGGGGAAGGCGGTGCTCACACTGGCCGCCTTCACGCCGCTGCCGCCAAGGGCTTTCTTCGCCACCTTCACCAGCGAGGGATACACGCACACCGCGGCCACCGTGGGCAGGCCGGGCAGGCTGTCATGCAGGTGCATGGCCTTGAAGCATAGCTGCTGCACCTTGTGGGGCGTGTCGGCGCCTTCCAGCGTGGTGAGGTCGATCATGCTCAGGGCCAGCTTCATGCCCTGCACCTTGGTCTCCTTCTTGATGCTGCGCGCCTTGATCCGGGCCACGCGTTCTTCAATGCCGACCTGGTCGATGGTGGGTGCGGCGACCGGCACGGCGCGGGCGGGCGCGAGGGTCTTGGTGGACATGCGGCCAAGATAGCCCGGTGGCCGGTGCCGCCGTTCCTTTTGCCGGGTGCACCGTTCCCTGTCGGGGGCCGGTGCGGTGGACGAAGCGGGGGACCTCGGCCGTTACTTCGGCGCCGCCATGTCCCCGACCACGCACCCCAGGCCCCGAACGAATTCGCAAAACCAAGCCCGGCAGGGCCGGTGCGGGTCACACCGGGTTAACATGCCCGGATGGGCAGACTTGTTATGTTTGCCCCCCTGTTGATAACAAACCCTTGACCGGGCCCGGGTGTTCCTACCGGGTGTCCGCACGGAACCGACCAACGCCTCCAACCGAAAACCCGACCCCCTCTTCTCATGAGCAACGAAACGTCCACCGGGAAAGGCTCGAGCCTCTTCGTGGCCATTGTGTTCCCCTTGGTGCTGATCATCAGCGTGATGATCTACATGTTCGTCCTGGGCGATCCCTCGAACTTCGAGAACGGGGACCCCATCAAGGGCCACCCCATCGCCGAGAACCCCGGCAAGCTCTATGGCACCATCTACAAGGGGGGCTTCATCGTGCCCATCCTGATCAGCGTGAACCTCATCGTCATCGTCTTCTCCGTGGAGCGCTTCATCACCCTGAGCCGCGCCAAGGGTAAGGGCCGCATCGAGACCTTCCTGGGCAAGGTGCGCCAGTTCCTGGCCAACGACCAGGTGGAGGACGCCGTGGCCGTGTGCGACGAGCAGCAGGGCAGCGTGGCCAACGTGATGCGCAGCGGCCTGCAGAAGTACAAGCTGGTGCTGCACGATGCCAGCCACGACAAGGAGACCCGGATGCAGGCCGTGAAGCAGGAGCTGGAGGAGGCCACCGCCCTGGAGCTTCCCATGCTCAGCAAGAACCTGGTGATCCTGAGCACCTGCGCCAGTGTCAGCACCCTGCTGGGTCTGATCGGAACGGTTCTGGGGATGATCCGCGCGTTCAGCGCCCTGGCCACCGCCGGCACGCCGGACGCCACCGCCCTGTCCACCGGTATCTCCGAGGCCCTGATCAACACGGCGCTCGGGATCACCGGCTCGTGCGTGGCCATCATCGCCTTCAACTACTTCAGCACCAAGATCGACGCCATCACCCACGGCATCGACGAGGCCGGCTTCAGCGTGAGCCAGACCCTGGCCACCCACAAGTGAACCCGCACGGCACCGGCGTCCGCAGGCTGAACCCCGCGGACGCCGGGCGTTCATCGGCAACCAACCAGACCCCCGACGCATGCCGAAGCTGAAGATGCCCAAGAAGAGCCCCGAGCTCGACATGACCCCCATGGTGGACCTGGCCTTCCTGCTGGTCACCTTCTTCATGCTCACCGCCCAGTTCCGTCCGGAAGAGGCCGTGGCCGTGGACACCCCCTCGTCCATGAGCCAGAGCCCCATCCCCACCGAGAACCTGATGACCATCGTGGTGGACAGCACCGGCAAGGTGTACTGGGACATGACCGACAAGAAGGTGCGCCTCAAGGTGCTGGAGGAGATGGGCAAACGCATCAACTACACCCCCAGCGACGAGGACAAGGTGAAGTTCGCCAACGTGGGCGCCGTGGGCATCCCCATCCAGCAGCTTCCCGCCTACCTCGCCCTGCCCACCGGTGGGGCCCGGAAGGAGTTCGACCAGCAGTTCGACGGCATCCCCACGGACAGCACCAACAACCAGCTGCGCGACTGGATCATCACCACGCGCCTGCTGTTCTACGAAGAGGCGGGCATCAACCCGCTGGTGGCCTTGAAGGCCGATGGCAACACGAACTATTCCAAGGTGGCGGAGGTGATCCGGATCTTCCAATCCCCGGGCATCCAGATCAACCGCTTCAAGATGATCACCGACCTGGAGGAATCACGGATGTAACAGCCGGTCGAACCATTCCCGTGCACGCGTGTACGGGGCCTTGGAACGACCCGCCCAACGAGACCCGACCATGGCAGACGCACCCGGTGGAGGCGAAGAAGGCGGCGGCGGAAAACGCCACCAGAAGAAACGCGCCAAGAAGGGCAGCACCCGCATCGACATGACGCCGATGGTGGACCTGGCCTTCCTGCTGCTCACCTTCTTCATCCTCACCACCACGATGTACAAACCGAGCACCCTGCAGATGACCTTCCCGGTGCCGGACGAGGACCCCACGGACGACAAGAAGACCGAGCTGAGCAACGCCATCACGCTCATCCTCACGACCAAGGACCAGATCTTCTACTACCTGGGCGAGTTCCACACCCCCACCGACGGCAGCGGCAAGCCGCCCACCACGCTCACCCGCACCGATTTCAGCAAGGTGCGCCAGGTGCTGCTGGAGCGCAACAAGGAGGCCGTGGAGAAGCTCAACCAACTGGCGCGCGACTTCAACGCCGGCAAGATCGACGAGGCCGCCTACGACAGCCTGCGGCGCAAGACCAAGGGCGACCCCACCAACCTGAAGGCCATCATCAAGACCGACAAGGACGCCAAGTACCGCAACATGATCGACATCGTCGACGAGATGGACATCAGCGGGATCGGCTCCTATGGCGTGCTCGATAGTCTGAAGACCGCCGAACAGCTGCTGCTCGACGCCGAGAAAGCAACCCTCTGAGCCATGGAATACCTCCTGATCACCGGCATTCTGCTGGTCCTTTCCCTGGTGATGACGCTGGACTTCAGCTGGAACAACGTGCTCGCCACGGTGCGCAACCAGTTGGTGTTCGAGGGCCGCAACCAGGCCTACGGTGCCTTCGTGCTGCGCCGTGACTACGTCAAACGGCTGATGATCGCCGTGGCCGGATCGGTGACCTTCTTCGGGCTCGCCATCGGCACCCCCAAGATCATCGAGGCGCTCGGTGGCGGTGAGGAGGAAGTGGTGGAGGCCAAGAAGATCGTGGACGTGAACCTCGAGCTCTTCGAGGAGGAGAAGAAGGAGGAACCCCCTCCTCCTCCGGTGGAAGTGCCTCCGCCCCCCAAGATCGAGACCGTGCAGTTCACCGCCCTGGAGGCCGTGGACGAGCCCGTGGAGGAACCGCCACCCACCCAGGAGATCCTGGAGGAGACCACCGCCAGCACCGTGACCCAAGAGGGGGAAAAGGGCGAGGATGCCCCGCCACCGCCGCCCCCCGTGGAGGAGGAGGTGATGATGTTCGCCGCCGTGGAGGAGAAACCCACCTTCCCCGGGGGTGAGGCCGAGTTCTACAAGTACCTCGGCAAGAACGTGAAGTACCCCCAGATGGAGGCCGAACAGGGCATCGAGGGTCGCGTCTTCGTGGAGTTCGTCGTGGACAAGGACGGATCCATCACCGAGGTGCGCACCGTGCGCGGAGTGAGCGCCGGCCTGGACAAGGAGGCCACCCGGGTGATGAAGGCCTCCCCCAAGTGGAGCCCCGGCAAGCAGAACGGCCGTCCCGTGAAGGTGCGGTACGTGATCCCCATCAACTTCGACCTGCGCTGAGGCGCCGGGACGGACGATGGACGTGCGCACCGCCTTCGCCGTCGGCATGTCCGGCTTCTACATCCTGGCCGGCCTCGTCATCGGCCTCACGCCCTTCGCCAGCGATGTGCTGCCCAGCTACCGCCCCGCCCTGGCGCTCGTGCTGGTGGGCTACGGCCTGCTGCGCCTGGTGATGTGGTGGCGCAAACGCCGCTCCGACACGCACACCGGCTGAACCATGCGGAGCCCCGGCCTGCTGATGCTCCTCCTGGCCGCCTGCAGCAGCGGCCCGCCCGACCCGCGCATCGACGACAACCCCACCTTCGGCCAGGTGCTCGTGCTGGCCGATCAGGACCTGCGCCCCGTGATCGAGGACCAGCGCACCACCTTCGAAGCCCTGTATGCAAAGGCCCGGATCGAGGTGCGCTACCTGCCTGAGCGCCAGCTGGTGCAGGCCATGTTGAACGACAGCGTGCGCGCCGTCTTCGGCAGCTTCATGCCCGGTGGCGACCAGCAGGCCTACTTCCGCACGCGGCAGCTGACCCCGTTCGTGGAGGTCGTGGCCACCGACGCCATCGCCGTGCTGGGCCATCCCGCCGGGCCGGACAGCCTGAGCCTCGACGAGCTCCGCGGCATCCTCACCGACGGCCGGCTGCGCGACAGGACCTGCACCGTGCTGCTGGACGACCCCGGCAGCGGGGTGGCGCGCACCCTGGTGGACAGCCTGTGGCAGGGAGCCACCGATCGGGCCCTCAAGGTGCAGGTGGCCCAGGGTCCGGAGGATCTCGTACAGCGACTGCGCACGGACAGCACCGCCATCGGGCTGCTGGCCTTCAGCCTGCTGAGCGACCTGGACGACCCGGCCTGCCGCGCCCTGCGCGAAGGACTTCGGCTGGTGCCCGTCCACCGCGGCGTGGGACCCGCCCTGGTGCCCACCCAGGGCACCTTGAAGGACGGCCGCTACCCCCTGCGCCGCCCCCTGATGATGCTGGTGACCGAAGGCAAGAGCGGGCTTGGCACGGGGTTCGCTTCCTTTGTGGCCGGACACAAGGGTCAACGCATCCTCCTCAAGAAAGGCCTCGCTCCGGCGCATGTGCCCGCCCGCGACGTGATGATCGTGACCCCCTGAACGACGATGGAACACCTGACGAACAAGAACCTGCTCCTCGGCTTGGTGGCCGGCCACCTGCTGGCCGCCCTTCCCCTCATCGCCAACGCCCAGACCCTGCAGGACGCCCAGCGCCTCACCGACCGCGAACAGTTCGAGGCCGCCACTGCGGCCTTCCGCAAGCTGCTGGCCGCCACGCCCAACGACGGTGCCACCTGGTACTTCCTGGGCGAGAACTACTGGGAGAACGAGCAGCCGGACAGCGCCCAGCTGTGCTACCGCCGCGGCGCCGACCTCAATCCGCGCTACCCGCTGAACCACGCCGGCCTCGGGAAGGTGCTCTTCGCGCGCGGCATCCCCGACGACGCCAGCGGGGGCGCCCTGCAGGAGGCCCAGGCCCGCCGCGAGGAGGCCAAGGCCAAGCTGAACGAGGCCATCGCCCTGGCCGAGGACAAGACCGCCAAGCATCCCAAGGAGCTGAAGGCCCTCACCTACCGTGAAGTGGCCGACGCGTACGGCGCCGGTCCCGACCCGGATGTGGCCACCGCGCTGACCAACGTGGACAAGGCCATCGAGCTGAACCCCAACGACGCGGACGCCCAGGTGCTGCGCGGCGACCTGCTGGTGGCCCGCGGCTCCTTCGACGCCAGCGAGGCCGTGGCCGCCTACAAGCGCGCCGCCGAGCTGATGCCCAGCGCCGCCCGGCCCGTGGCCAAAAAGGCCCTGATGTACCACCGCGCCAAGAACTACGAGGCCGCCATAGCCGAGTACGACCGCGCCGTGGCCATCGACCCTTCCTTCGCGCCCGCCTACAGCGGCCGTGCCGAGGCCCTCTTCATGACCAAGGCCTACGACAAGGCCACCGCCGACTACACCAAGTACCTGGAGCTGAACGCCGGCAACATCAGCGCGCGCGTGCGCTACGCCAAGTTCCTCTTCCTGGTGGGCAAGTACACCGAGAGCATCGCCGAGATCGACGCGGTGCGCGGCACGGGTGTGAAGGACAACAACCTGCGCCGGATCGAGGGCTACGCCCGCTGCGAGGCCGGGGACTTCGCCGCCGCACGCGCGGCCATGGAGGCCTACTTCGCCGAGCAGCCCGCCGACAAGGTGATCGCCACGGACCATGAGTACATGGGCAAGATCTACGCAGGGCTGGCCGCCAAGGCCATCTCCACGGATGCCAACGGCACGGTCCAGATCGCCGACCCCGGCGCCAGAACGACCCTGGAGAACCAACCGGGTGGCACCACCTTGGTGACGGTCAGCCTCACCAACTACGACAGCCTCGCCGCCGAGAGCTACCTGAAGGCCGCCCGCATGGACCGCACCAAGGCCCACCTCTTCGCCGAGGCCGGCAAGGCCTTCGGCAAAGCCAAATATCACGACCTGGCCACGCGCGCCTTCCAGGAGAAGATCGCCAGCGGCAAACCCGAGGTGAACGACTACTACTACCTGGGCAGCAGCGCCAACAAGGCCAAGATGTACGCCACGGCCGACAGCGCCTGGGCCGTGTACGTGGAGAAGCAACCCAACCTGCACCAAGGCTTCCTCGGTCGGGCACGGGCCAACGTGGGCCTCGACCCCGACAAGCAGACCTGGCAGGCCCGGCCCTTCTACGAGGACGTGGTGCGCCGCATCAAGCCAGAGGACCAGGCCAAGTACAAAGTGGATCTCGAAGAGGCCTACTTCTACCTGGGCTTCTACCACTTCAGCAAGGAGAAGGACATGGGCATGGCCAAGTGCTGGTTCGAGCAGCTGAAGACCCTGAACGCCGGCACCAGCAACACCAAGCAGGGCATGGACATGCTGCTGACCAAGGAGCTTCAGGGGGTGAGCGCCAAGGACTGCACCCTGCCTGTCCAGTAGGCAGCCCCATCCACATCGGAGAAGGGAGGCTGCAGCCTCCCTTTTTCATGGCCGGAACGCGGCGCGTACATTGCCCCGCATGACCAGCAGCAACCGGCTTACCCTGTGGATCTTCATCGCCATGGTGCTGGGGATCGCCACGGGGGCCGGCTACCGCGCCGCCTTCCCGGATGAGGGCTCCATCGCCGCCTTCAGCGACCACATCTCCATCCTTACGGACATCTTCCTGCGCCTGGTGAAGATGATCATCGCGCCGCTGGTGCTCAGCACCCTGGTGGTGGGCGTGGCCAAGCTGGGCGACCTGGGCAGTGTGGGCCGCATCGGCGGTCGCGCCCTGTTGTGGTTCATCAGCGCCAGCCTGGTGAGCCTGCTGCTGGGCATGTTCCTGGTGAACCTGTTCGAACCGGGCGTCAGCCTGCACCTGCCCCTGCCCCCCGCCGACGCCAGCGCCGGCATCGACCGCGAAGCCTTCACCCTTCGCAGCTTCATCACCCACGTCTTCCCCAAGAGCGTGGTGGAGGCCATGGCCCACAATGAGATCCTGCAGATCGTCGTCTTCGCCCTGCTGCTCGGCGTGGCCTGCGCCGCCACCGGCGAAAAGGGCGAGCCCATCGTGAAGGCCATGGACAGCCTGGGCCACGTGATGCTCAAGGTGACCGGCATGGTGATGAACGCCGCCCCCTTCGCCGTCTTCGGCGCCATGGCCGCCGTCATCGCCCAGAAAGGCTTCGGCATCCTGTGGGACTACGGGAAGTTCATCCTCCAGTTCTACTTCGGCCTTGTGCTGCTGTGGGTGGTGCTGCTGCTCGTGTGCTGGGCCATCATCGGCCGCCGCACCGGCACGCTCATCGGCCGCATCAAGGACCCCCTCCTGCTCGCCTTCAGCACCGCCAGCAGCGAGGCGGCCTATCCGCGCACCCTGGAGAACCTCGAGCGCTTCGGCTGCCCCAACCGCATCGTCAGCTTCATCCTGCCCCTGGGCTACAGCTTCAACCTGGACGGCAGCATGATGTACATGACCTTCGCCAGCCTCTTCATCGCGCAGGCGTACGGCATCGACCTGAGCGTGAGCCAGCAGCTCACCATGCTGCTCGTGCTCATGGTCACCAGCAAGGGCATCGCCGGCGTGCCGCGCGCCTCGCTGGTGGTGATCGCCGGCACCCTGGCGCTCTTCGACATCCCCGAAGCCGGCCTGCTGCTGCTGCTGGGCGTGGACCACCTGCTGGACATGGGCCGCAGCGCCACCAACGTGGTGGGCAACGCCGTGGCCACCGTGGTGGTGAGCAAGTGGGAAGGGATGTTGGAGAAGTAGGCGGACCAAAGGAGGAAAAGGGAAGGAAAAGACCGACCGGGATGCACCAGCTCTTCCGCCGCAAACCCGCCACGCACGACGCCGCTCCGGAGGGCGAGATCCACGGCGGAGCCGCGCTCGGCCGGCACCTCACCCTGCGCGACCTCACCTTCTTCGGCATCGCCGCCATCATCGGTGCCGGCAGCTTCAGCAGCATGGGGCAGGCCTGCGCCAGCGGCGGCCCCGGCGTGGTGCTGCTCTTCATGCTGTGCGCGGTGGCCTGCGGCTTCACCGCCCTGTGCTACGCCGAATTCGCCGCCCGCGTGCCCGCCAGCGGCAGCGCCTACACCTACGCATACGTGAGCTTCGGCGAGCTCTTCGCCTGGATCATCGGCTGGGCCCTGTTGATGGAGTACAGCATCGGCAACATCTATGTCGCCTTTGCGTGGAGCGGCTACTTCACCAACCTGCTCGACGCCGCCGGCCTGCACCTGCCCGAATGGCTCACCATCAACCACCGCGGCGCGCACGCCGCGGCGCTTGCCGGCAACGCCGGCGAAGGCCTCACCGCCTGGACCACCGCGCCCGTCATCGCCGGCGTGCGCATCATCCTCGACCTGCCGGCCTTCGCCATCAACGTGCTCATCACCGCGCTGTGCTACGTGGGTGTGCGCGAAAGCCGCAACGCCAGCAACGTGATGGTCATCATCAAGCTGCTCATCATCGCCCTGGTGATCGGCGTGGGCATCGCCTATGTCGACATCGACCGGTGGACACCCTTCCTGCCCAACGGCTTCGGCGGGGTGATGGCCGGGGCCAGCGCCGTCTTCTTCGCCTACATCGGCTTCGACGCCGTGAGCACCCTGGCCGAGGAAAGCCGCGACCCCCAGCGCGACCTGCCCCGCGGCATGATGCTCAGCCTCGTCATCTGCACGGTCGTCTACATCCTGCTCGCCCTCGTGCTCACCGGCATGGTGCCCTTCGCTGAGCTGGGCGTCAGCGATCCGCTGGCCGAGGTCTTCGCGCTCCGTGGGGTGAAGTGGATGCTGCTGCTGGTGAGCATCGCCGCCGTGGTGGCCATGACCAGCGTGATGCTCGTCTTCCAGCTCGGCCAGCCCCGCATCTGGATGAGCATGAGCCGCGACGGCCTTCTGCCCAAGCCGTTCGCCCGCATCCACCCGCGCTACCGCACCCCCGGCTTCAGCACCCTGGTCACCGGCCTGGTGGTGGGCATCCCCATCCTGTTCACCGATGAGGCCTTCATCCTGGACTTCACCAGCATCGGCACCCTCTTCGCGTTCGTGCTGGTCTGCGGCGGTGTGCTGCTGATGCCCCGCCGCGAACGCGGCGCCTCCGGCTTCCACCTCCCCTACATCAACGGCCGCTGGATCGTGCCCGCGCTCCTGCTGCTGGCCGTGGTGCTCGTCCGCCTGGGCGTCCCCGGTTACTTCAGCGCGCTGTTCGACCCCGCCGGGCAGCACGGCGACCAGCGGATCCCCATCCTGGTGTACTGGGCGCTCTGCGTCGGCCTGTCCGCCCTGAGCTTCGTGCACCGCTGGTCGCTGATCCCGGTCCTCGGCCTGGCCTCCTGCTGCTACCTGCTCACCGGCATGGCCGCCAGCAACTGGAAGTGGTTCGGCACCTGGCTCGTCATCGGCCTGGTCTGCTACTTCGCCTACGGCTACCGCCACAGCCGGTTGGCGCGCCTGCCACGCACCCTCTGACCCCGCGTCCGGCGCGGGTTTCCTGTGGGTGATCGCGTACCTTCGCGGTCCCTCGCGCCATGCCTTCCCCCACGCACATCCACCCGGTGTTCGACCGCCTGCTCCAGCGCTCAGACAAGGAGGCGCTGCTCGGCCAGCGCGGCCTGGTGGTGTGGATGACCGGCCTCAGCGGAAGCGGCAAGAGCACGATCGCCGGGGAACTGGAGCGCCTGCTCCATGCCTCGCAGGTCTATTCGATCGTCCTCGACGGCGACAACGTGCGCACCGGCATCAACAGCAACCTCGGCTTCTCGGAGGCGGACCGCACGGAGAACATCCGCCGCATCGCCGAGGTGGCCAGGCTCTTCGTGCAGAACGGCGCCGTGGTGATCTGCTGCTTCGTCTCCCCCACCATCGCCCTCCGGGAACAGGCCAGGGCCATCATCGGTGCGGACGACTTCATCGAGGTCTTCATCGACACGCCGCTGGCGGAGTGCGAGCGCCGCGATGTGAAAGGCCTCTACGCCAAGGCGCGCGCCGGCGAGGTGAAGGATTTCACGGGCATCAGTGCGCCGTTCGAGACACCCACCGCACCCGCCATCCGCATCGCTACGCAAGGCCGAAGCGAAGGTGAGACCGCCAACGAACTGTTGAACTTCATCCTGCCGCGGGTAACGCGGACCTGAAATGCAGTTGAACCGCAGAGAGCGCAGAGTTCGCAGAGGGTCATCCTGGCATGAACGCGCATTCCTCTGCGCCGTTTGCGCCTCTGCGGTTGAATAGCAGCCGCGGTTTGAACCAGAAGACCATGCATTCCTACCGCCTCACCCACCTGAAGGAGCTCGAAAGCGAGAGCATGCACATCCTGCGCGAGGTGGCCGCGCAGTTCGAGAACCCCGCGCTGCTCTTCAGCGGCGGCAAGGACAGCATCGTGTGCTTCCACCTGGCGCGCAAGGCCTTCTTCCCCGCCAGGGTGCCCTTCCCGCTCGTGCACGTGGACACCGGCCACAACTTCGCCGAGACGATGACCTTCCGCGACAACCTCGTGAAGGAACACGGCGCGAAACTGATCGTGGGCAGCGTGCAGGAGAGCATCGATCAGGGCAAGGTGCAGGAGGAGACCGGCTACTACGCCAGCCGCAACAAACTGCAGACGGTGACCCTGCTCGATACCATCGAGAAGCATAAGATCGATTGCGCGATCGGCGGCGGCCGTCGGGATGAGGAGAAGGCCCGCGCGAAGGAGCGCGTGTTCAGCCACCGCGACGAGTTCGGCCAATGGGACCCGAAGAACCAGCGGCCCGAACTGTGGAACCTGTACAACGGCAGGAAGCGCCCCGGCGAGCACTTCCGCGCATTTCCGATCAGCAACTGGACGGAGATGGACGTGTGGCAGTACATCCTTTTGGAGAAGATCCCCATCCCCAGCATCTACTTCAGCCACGAACGCGAAGTGTTCGACCGCGATGGCGTGATCTACGCGAACAGCTCGTTCATGCGCCTGAAGCCGGAGGAGAAGCCTTACATGAAACGCGTGCGCTTCCGCACCATCGGCGACATGAGCTGCACGGGCGCGGTGGATTCGCCCGCAGCAACGCTGGAGGAGATCATCGAGGAAGTGGCGTCTTCGCGGGTGACGGAACGTGGCTCGCGCATGGATGATAAGCGGAGCGAGGCGGCGATGGAGGATCGGAAGAAGGAAGGGTACTTCTGAAAGAGGAAAAAGGAAAGCTGAAAGCTGAAATGGATCCCCTTCCGCACAAGGACTTGAAGGATCGAACGAAGCAATTCGCACTTGCCGTGATCAACTTGTACAAATCCCTTCCAAAGACAGTGGAAGCCCAGGTCATGGGTAAGCAGTTGCTAAGGGCTGGCACCTCTGTAGGCGCCAATACGCGCGCGGCCTTTCGTGGTCGTAGCAAAAGAGAGTACATCGCCAAGCTCGGTATCGTCATTGAAGAGGCGGATGAGTGCGGTTTCTGGCTTGAGCTGCTCGCCGAGTCGGGAGCTATTCCACCAGCTTCAACCCAAGCCCTGCACAAGGAATCGAACGAATTGGTCTCCATCTTCACCTCACTGGTCACACGATGAACGAATCGAACATTTCAGCTTTCAGGTTTCAACTTTCAGCTTTCCTCGAATGAGCTATCTGGACATGGACCTCCTCCGTTTCACGACGGCAGGAAGCGTCGACGACGGCAAGAGCACGCTCATTGGCCGCCTGCTCTACGACACCAAGCAGATCTTCGAGGACCAGCTGGAGGCCGTGACGCGGGCCAGCGAGAAGCGCGGCTCGGGTGAAGTGGACCTCTCGCTCCTGACGGACGGCCTGCGTGCGGAGCGCGAGCAGGGCATCACCATCGATGTGGCCTACCGCTACTTCGCCACGCCGAAGCGGAAATTCATCATCGCCGATACGCCGGGGCACATCCAGTACACGCGCAACATGGTCACGGGTGCCAGCACGGCGAACCTGGCGATCATCCTCGTGGACGCGCGCAAGGGCATCCTGGAGCAGACCTGCCGCCACAGCTTCATCGCCTCGCTGCTCGGCATCCCGCACGTGGTGTTCTGCATCAACAAGATGGACCTGGTGGACTGGGACGAGGCCGTGTTCGCCCGCATCCAGCGCGAGCTGGAGGACTTCAGCAGCAAGCTCGAGGTGCGCGACATCCGCTACATCCCGATCAGCGCGTTGAAGGGCGACAACGTGGTGGAGCGCAGCGCGCGCATGCCGTGGTACCAAGGTCCCACGCTGATGTATCTGCTGGAGACACTGCACATCGCGGGTGATCTCAACCACATCGACCGCCGATTTCCCGTGCAGACGGTGATCCGGCCCATGACCACCGAGCACCATGACTTCCGAGGCTTTGCCGGGCGCGTGGCCGGTGGCGTGTTCCGAAAAGGCGACGCCATCCAGGTGCTGCCCAGCGGCTTCCAGAGCGCGATCAAGAGCATCCACATCGGCGAGCGCGAGGTGGACGAATGCTTCGCCCCGCAGAGCGCCGTGCTCACGCTGAACGACGAGATCGACATCAGCCGTGGCGACATGCTGGTAAGCCCGAACAACATGCCCGAGAGCAGCCAGGACGTGGACGTGATGCTGTGCTGGTTCAACGAGCGCCCCCTTCAGCCCGGCGGCAAGTACGCCCTCAAGCACACCAGCCGCGATGCGCGGTGCATGGTGAAGGAGGTGAAGTACAAGATGGACATCAGCACGCTGCACAAGGCGGAGGACCCCACCATCCGCATGAACGACATCGGGCGCGTGCAGCTGCGCACCACCGTGCCGCTGCACTTCGACACCTACAGCCGCAACCGCTACACCGGCAGCCTCATCCTCATCGACGAGGGCACGAACGAGACGGTGGCGGCGGGGATGATCGTGTGATCAGCGCAGGAAGGTCGGCACGAAGGCCCTGCCCTTGCGCCGCCGCAGGGCCACGAACCAGGCTCCGCTGAGCGCGCCGATGGTGTTGGCCAGCATGTCCATGGGGTCCGTGCGGCGGCCCAGGGCTTCCATGCCTTGCAGGACCTCCGTTCCAAGCCCATAGGCCACGCTGAGCCCAACGGCCCAGGCGAGGTAGGAGACCGGACGCCCGTGGCCCAGGAAGGCCGAGGCCAGCAGCACGGTCTGCCCGAGGAAGAGCAGGGCGTGCACCAGCTTGTCCAGGTCGAGCAGGTCGAACCAGCCCCATTGGGGCAGGCTGCGGCCGGGGATCAGGCAGAGCACCAGGATGGCCAGGGCCCAGAGCAGGGCCCAGCGCAGGTGGCGCAGCATGGGCTCAGTGGCCCACCAGGGCGCGGTACTCGTCGGCGCTCATCAGCGCGGCCACATCGGCCACGTTCGCCGGCTTGATCCGCACCATCCAGCCCGTGCCGTAGGGGTCCTTGTTCACGCTCGCAGGGTCGTCGGCCAGGCCGGGGTTCACCGCCAGCACGGTGCCCTTCACGGGCATGAACAGATCGCTCACCGTCTTCACCGCCTCCACGGTGCCGAAGACCGCATGCTCATCCACCTCCTGGCCCTCGGTGCCGATGTCGACGAAGACAATGTCGCCAAGCTCGCCCTGGGCGAACTCGGTGATGCCCACCACGGCCTCCCCGCCCTCCAGGCGGATCCACTCGTGGTCCTTGGTGTACTTCAGGTCTGCGGGGAAGTTCATCGGGTGCGGTGTTCTGCGTTGCGCGGCGAAAATAGGCGGGATCGGGCGTCGGACATCGGGCCGCCGTCACCTCTACTGGGTGAGGGTGAAGCGCAGGCTGAGGCCGAAGTTGCTGTTGGAGCTGGGGAAGGAAGTGGAGATCACCGGCTTGTTCACCACGCGCTCGTAGAACAGGCGCACGTTCAGCCGCTGGCTGATCACGTAGTCCGCCGAGGCCTTGATGGAGGTGATGTTCTGGCCGGCCGTCACCTGGTTCTGGCCCTCCTGCATCTTGCGGATCACGGTGTTGTTCTGCCGGATGCTCACGTCCACCCGCAGGTTGAGGTCGCTCTTGGGCCGGTTGCCGCCGATGGTGATGGGGAACTTCACGTTCTTGAACCGGTAGCCCGTGCCGAACACGTACTCCTTGCCCCGCACCTCGGTCACCTGGTAGTTGCTGATGCTCAGGCTCAGGTTGCGGTCGCGGTTGTACTCGAACTTGGCCAGCAGGCTGTTCTGCAGCGTCACATCGGCCCCCAGCAGCGGCCGCATCACCTCGGTGATGGTGACCACGCCGATCTGCCGCTCGGGGATGTAGTTGAAGGCGGCGTCCAGTTCACCGGCGCCCTCCACGAACAGGAGGTTCGTCTGGTAGTTGCCGATGTTGAAGGTGCTGCGGTAGCTGTGCTTCACCGTGAAGGTGCGGAACCACTTGCTGAAGGGCTTCATCCGCGAGAGCCCGTCGTAGGTGACGTCCCAGTTGGGCAACGGGATCAGCCTGAAGGGATTGGTGGTGACACTGGCCGCACTGCGGCCGGTGTAGGCGGCCAGGAAGGCCGGGATCACCACGTCCTGGTTGGTGGGCCCGTAGCCCGAGTAATAGCCGCTGTCCGGCACGAACGCGCTGCCCTCGCGCTCCTGGCCGAGGCGCTCGCTGATGATCGCCCGGTTCTCCAGCATCTGCTGGAAGATGGGGTTCACGAAGTTGTCGTCGTCCACACTGAAGGCCGTGCCCCAGGTGATGGTGCTGACGCTGAAGTTGCCGAACTCACGCGGACTGTCGTTCACGTAGGTGCCCAGCGAGTCGTTCCACCGGAAGAAGCTGCTGCGGTTCTCGCTGTACACCCGGTTGGCGCTGAGCTCGATGCGCATGCTCTTGAACGGCTCCAGCGACAGGCGCGCGTTGATGTTCTCGGTGCGCGTCTGGGTGTGCGGCGTGAAGATGGAGGGCGTCCGCACCAGCCAGTCCTGCCCGGCCGCGTAGGAGGCGTAGTCGCGCACCACCGCATCGCTGACGTCGTGGTTCTGCTGACCCAGGATGAAGCCGATGCCCGGGGCGGCGAAGTCGTCCATGCCGATCACGTTGGTCTTGCGCGCGTAGCCCGGCAGCAGCATGCCCGAGTTCTGGCTGTAGGTGATGTTGCCGTTGCGGATGCTCATCAGCACGCGTGCGAAGGCGTCCAGCGGCTTGAACCCGCCCTCCTTCTTGTCCTTGTCCTTGTTCTTTCCTTTCTCCTTGTCCTTTTCCTCCTCCTCCTTGGGCTTCTCACCCGCCTTGGCCTTGTTGCTCTGGCTGCGGTTGCTCGTGCGTCCCTTGTCGTTCACCTTCTTGAGGTACTTGGACTTGTTGTAGAGGCTCACGAAGTTCAGCTGGCCGTTGATGCTGATGTTCTGCGAGTTCTGGATCACCGCGCCCAGGGTGTCCTGCGTGAAGGGCGCACGGTCCCATTGGTAACCGGCGGCGTACGCCACGTTGGAGGTGATCCAGTCCGTGAGGGGCAGCTTGTCGAGGGGCAACGTGTAGGTGACGTTCACCGTGTGGTCGTAGCCGGTGGTCTCGCCCCATTGGCTGAGGCTGGTGAGCACGCTGTCCTTCCACACCTCATACTCGCCCTTCACCTTGGGGTCGACCCGGCCGGGCGGCTCACCGAGGATGGCGTTGTTGTTGGCGGTGAAGTCGAGCTTCAGGCTGCGGGTGATCTCGTAGCGGAAGCCGTACTGGCTGTTCCAGTTGAAGTTCTTGTTGTACGTGGCGCGCGGGGGCAGCGAGGCGATGTCGGGGTTGGCGCGGATCAGCCGCTCGTTGTACCCCCGGTCGATCGAGCTGCGCAGGCTCAGCTGCTTGAAGCCCAGGTTGAAGTTGAACTCCTTGAACAGCTTCAGCCACTTGCTCTTGTTGATGAGGCTGATGTTGGCCAGCGGTTTCACCTCCCTGGGCTTGGGGTTGTGCACGTAGGCGATGGCGCCCCGGTGCGTCACCGTGTTGTCGAACTCGGTGTTCACATCATGGAACTCCTGATCGGCGTAGCTGTAGGTGAGCGAGAGGTTCTCCACGTCCCAGAAGTGCTCCTTCTTGCCCGCTGTGCGGTCCTTGCGCACGTTGGTGAGGTTGATGCTCCGCCTTCGCGTGTAGGTGCGCACCTGCTTGAGCCGTTCCCTGCGCTCGTCCGGGGTGAGGTTGCGCGTGGCATCATCCCATTCGATGTCGGGGTTGAGGGGGTCGAACTGCGGGTTGCTCACCTGCTCGCTGTAGCCCACGAACACGGGCACCTTCACGCCGCTCTCCTCGGGCAGGAACTTGCCCATCTCCAGGTTGGCCGCCAGGTCCACGCCGTACTTGGTCTCGCGCTGGCGCTCGCTTACGCGCTTGTCGATGCTGCCCCAGAAGGGGGTGCTGTAGTTGCCGGCCACGCTCAGGGTGCCCAGGTCGGCGAGCGTGGTGTTCACCCGACCGATGGCGGCCCAGCCACCGCGCTGGTCGAAATCGGTGAGCCGCAACTCGTTCACCCACACCTCCACGCACTTGCTCAGCCCGTCGTCCACCCCCCACGGGTTGGCCTCCACGCCGTCCTTCTTGGGGTTGCGGATGCCGATCATCACCGTGCGCATCTGGCTCAGGTTGGGGTTGCCCTTCACCACGATGCGGCGGTCACCCTCGAACTGGACGTAGCGCTGGTTCGTGGGGAAGCCGTCGCGGTTGCGCTCGATCTTCACATCGTTGAGCCTGGCGAACTCGATCACCATGTTGTTGGCCTCGGGCCACACGCTGTTGGGGTCGTTGTTGCCGAAGGCCGAGGGCACCACCGGAACCTCGTACTCGTAGTAGTTCTGGTCGAAGTCGTTCCCCAGCCGCACGAACACGCTCACGTCGCCGTACTCCACGGGGTTGCCGGGGTCGGAGCTCTCCGCGTGGATGAACATGCGCATCTTCTTGTAGCTGCGGATGTCGAACTGCACGTTGCGGAAGGCGGCGCGGGCGTCACCGTCGCGCAGGTTGCAGGTGCGCAACTGCAGGCTCTGCTCGTTGAGGTTGCGCAGGTTGGCGCTGGCCACGTCCACCTCCTGCAGGATGCCCGGCGGCACCACATAGTTGATGGGCACGCGGTTGCCGTTCTCCTCCACGTTCACGGCGGCCACCTCGAAGGTGGTGGGATCGGGGTCCGTGCCGATGCCCTCGCCGGGGGTCTCCAGCGAGAAGAAATACTTGCGCCATTCCCCGCGGATGAACTCCATCCGCGCGAACCGCAGCACGGCCTCCTGCGGCCAGCCGTGCATCACCATGCGCATGAAGCGGATGCTGCGGAAGTCCTGGATGCCGTTCACCACCCGGTCCGGCTGGCGGATGGGCACCTTGAACTGGTACCAGTACACCTGCTTGCCGCTGATGGGGTGCGTGCCCAGCACGCGGTCCGTCACGTAGCCGCTGCCCACCTGAAGCTCGTTCGGCCTCAGGTTCACGCGGTACTGGAAGTAGCTCTCGTTCTCCGCCAGGTTCTGGTCCTGGTTGATGTCCTCGGTGGTGGGCAGGGTGGTCTGCTGCGTGGGGTAGTCCTCCGGACTGTCCACATCGGTGATGCTGTTGCCCTCCGGCCCGTTGAACTCCTTGTAGCGGAAGAGCATGTCGGCCAGCGGGTTGCCGTCGTAGTCGTCGCCGCGGAAGAAGCGGTAGTTGTCCGCCGAGGGGTCGGCGTTGATGCGCGCGAGGGCGGACGGGTTGGTCACCACACTGGCCACCGGTTGCAGGTAGTCCACCTGGTAGAAGGTCTGCTCGGTGCGACCCTCCACATCGGCCTGCTGGTCGCTCAATCCGTCCAGGCCCACGTCCTGGTACTTGTTGCTGTTGTCCTCGGTGATGGCGAAGGCGTTCACCACGCTCTGGGTGGTGGCCACCACGCCCCAGTTGGTCTCGCCTGTGGTGTAGCTCAGGTCGGTGCCATCGGGCGGAAGGCCGTTCTCGAAGCTCTTGCGGCTGTCGCGCAGCACATCCTCGCTGATGTTGCCCAGGTCGATGTACAGGTCGCCGCCCGTGCTGTTCTGGCTGTCCTCGTTGCTGCCCGCCCCCGTGCCCTCGCTGAAGGGGTCCATCATCCAGAACTGGATGGTCTCGATGTTGCTGGCCTCGAAGTCCGTGGTGGTGATCCGCCGCGTGATGCCCGCCCAGCTGTCCGCAGGGTCCAGCAGGAAGCCGTCCTGATCGAGCCCGTTCACGGTATAGTTGTAAGGGCCGCGTTCGCGGGGGTAATAGGCCAGGTCCAGCACGGGGATGTTGGCCGGCGCTCCCGCCTGCAACTGCCGGTTGGGGAACACTTCCAGCTCCAGCACTTCGCGCTGGCGGTGATCCGCCTGCATGGCGCCGGTGATGTTCGACGGAGTGAGGTTGTTGTTGCGGAAGAACAGCGGGTCGATCACGTACCAGGCCAGCTTGGCGCGGCGGAAGCCCGTGCGCAGGTCGTTGATGAAGTCGCCCTCGGGGAAGAGGTCCGGTATGCCCTGCGGGGTGGCGGCATGGAACCAGAGGCTCTGCTGGCGCAGATCGATGGTGCTCACGCTGCCCTCGAAGTCGTCGATGTAACTGGTGCCCGCGTTGCCGATCGCCCGGCTGTGCCCGGGGATCAGGTAGGCCGCTTCGACGCTGGCGTTCACCGTGCTGATCTCCTTGGTGGCGAAGAAGGGCAGCTTGTCCACCAAGGTGGTGATCAGGTTGCTCTCCGTGCGCCAATTGGCATCAAGACCCACGATGGTGTTGCTGATCGGCTCATCGCCCACGTTCACCTTCTGGGTCAACGGCCGTTCGTAGAGGTTCATCACCGTGCCGCCGATCGTCAGGTCCTTGTTCACCCGGAAGTCGAGGCGTGCACCGGCCAGGGTCTTCGTCTGGATGCTGAACAGCGAGTTGCTCTCCAGACTGATGTTGATCGGCGTGCCGCTCTCCAGGATGCCCTGGTTGATGATCTTCACCCGGCCCAGGTTGTAGTCCACGGTGTAGTCCTGGTTCTCGACCAGGCGCACCCCACCGGCGGTCACCACCACGCTGCCCTGCGGGATGTTCACCGAGTTGAGGCTGATGACGTCGCTGCTGGCGCTGCGGTAGCTGCCCTTCAGGCGGAAGCGGTTGAGCTCGGGCTGGTTCTGCGCGGCCACCTTGGTGCTGTCGTAGAGCACCTGGAACACGATCTGTTGCCGGATGGCCAGGGGCTGCTCGGGGTCCAGCGCCTGGTCCAGCGTGGTGCCGAAGGGCTCCAGCACGGGGAAATAGATGCGCCCGTTCTGGCTGTTGATGGTGCCACCCGTGGTGGCCGCCCCGTCGATGAAGTCGAACCATCCATCGGGGTTGGGTGCGTTCTGCGGGTCCAGCCGGTCCAAGCTCAGCGCCTGCAGCAGCGGGATCTGGTCGATCGGCACGCGCGGCACGTAGTTCAGGTCCACCCCGGTGGTGGGGTTGTTGTAGATCAGGTCCAGCCGAAAGTCCTCGCGGTTCACCTGAAAGGCGCCCAGGGAATACACGTTCTTCATCATCAGGTCCCACAGCGGGATCCGAGGATTGGTGATGGTGGCCTTCAGCAGGCGGAGCATCAAGGCACTGGTGCCTGTGGCGCCGTCGGTGCTGAACTCGCCCACCTGGTAGGTCTGCCCGTTGTACACGAACTGGTAGGCCACGGCCAGCACTTCGTCGTTGTTGAGGCTCTGGTTGAGGCTGACGAAGCCCAGCCGGTCGTTGAGGTTGTACTCGTTGGGCTGCAGCAGACGGGCGCTCTCCAGCTTCTCGAAGTGGCGCGCGGCCACCACCCCCAGAGCCTGCAGGGCCTGGCTCGAATTGGCGAAGCCCCGGATGGCGGGGTTGTTCGCCACGGTCTGGTAGAGCGAGTTGGCGGAGTTGTCCGCAATGGCGCTCCCTGGAAGGTCCACCAGCAGCCCCGGCGGGAGGTCGCCGCTCACCTTCCCCGCGGCGATGGCGGCCGCATCGGCATTCTCCCCCAGGTCGGTGAAGGCCACGATGTTGCGCGTCTGGGCGAAGTCGAAGCGCGTGTTGGTCACCCACACCTCCACGCGCGTCACTTGGATGGGGCTGTTCACCGTGGGCAGCGTGCGCAGGCTCTGTTCGTAGAGGTCGCGGAAGAAATGGCCCAGGAAGTAGTGCTTGTTGGCCTCGTACTCGTCCGCCTTGATGTCGAAGTTGGTGGTCTGTGCACCGCCCTGGGTCTGGATGTTGCGCCGCTGCCCCTTCTCCTGGCTGAAGATGCCGGTGGCCGTGAGGCGTCCGAACCGCAGCTCGGTCTTGATGCCGAACAGGCTCTGGCTGCCCTGGATCAGCTGCCCCTGGAGCGGCAGGCTCACGTTGCCCGCCTCGATCTTCTGGATGATCTCGTCCTCGTAGCCCGTGTAGTCCAGCTTCACCTGGTTCTCGAAATCGAAGGTGGCCTCGGTGTTGTAGCTGGTGTTGATCTTCAGCTTGTCACCGATGTTGCCCGTCAGGTTCAGCTGGATCCGCTGGTCGAAGTCGAAGGTGGTGATGCGCCGCTGGTCCACCGGGATCCTCGGGTTCTCCGTCTTGGAGATGTTCACGCCGAAGATGATCTCCGCCGAACCCTGCGGCCGGATGTCGATCGTGTTGCCGCCGAAGATGCGGTCGAACAGCTCGCCCTTCACGTTCAGCGAGGGGATCAACCCCTTGGCCGCGCGCTCCGTCTCGCTCTCGTTCTTCTCCGTCCAGTACGTCTGCATGGCGCGCTCCATGTCGTACTGCAGGTACTCGTCCAGCGTCATGCTCATCGGCGGGCGGTAGTCGAAGGAGCCGCCCACGCTGCTGTTGAGGATGTACTGGCCGGTGACCGGGTCGTAGATGACCTCGTTCTCGATGTTCCCCGGGTCCTGCAGGTCCACCCCGCCGTCGCTCTGCCCGGTGCCGGGATCGCTGTTGATGGGCCACACCAGCTCCACCTCGGGGCTGTCCACCTGCTGCACCAGGAATCCGAGGTCCAGGGAGGCTTCAGCCAGCTCCGGCAGGGCCAGGAACATGGCCAGCAGCGCCACCAGGCGCCCGGGCCACCCGGTGGAAAGGACCCGCACCAGGCCCCCGATCGTGCGCACGGACCGCTTCACAGGTTCTTCAGCGTCAACTTGATCAGCTCCTCCAATGGCGGTGGTCCGTCCGCGTGTTCCTTGAGCACCCCCTGCAGCGCCCGCTCGGCCTTCACCCGGTCAAGCCCCAGGGAGACCAAGGCCGATAACGCCTCCGACCGGACCGTATTGCCCGCCGCCGGGGCCGGGGTGAACGCGACGCCGGCCAGCACCGGACCGAGCTCGGCGATGATGCGTTGCGCCAGCTTGGGCCCGATCCCCTTGATGCCGCGCAAGGCGCTCTCGTCCCCGGCCACGATGGCACCCCGCAGGTCCTCCGCACGGCGCGTGCCCAGGATGGCCATGCCCAGGGTGGCGCTCACCCCCTGCACGGTGATGAGCTGCCTGAACAATGCGCGCTCCTGAGCGTTGATGAAACCGAAGAGGCGGTGCTCGCTCTGCCCACTGCGCACGTCCACCGTCACCGCGTAGTGCACCGGCACCCGCACAGGGCGCCCTTCTGCGGGCAACAGCTCATAGGCCGATGCGGGCAGTTGCACCCAATAGCCCACACCATGGCACTCCACCACGGCATGGCCGGGCGCCTTTTCCAAAAGGATTCCGCTCAGGCTCTCGATCATCGATCGCCCGGAAAGGGGTCTGCTCGCATGTTCCGGGGTAGCGGTCCTTCTATGCAGCGCGGTTTTCGGAAGCGCGAATGTAGGAGCTTCCCCCGATCCGGGACCTGCCCGGAGGCGCTTCCTTTGCGGCATGGATCGCGAACGCGTCGTGGTGCTCACCGGGGCCGGGGTCAGCGCCGAGAGCGGACTGCGCACCTTCCGCGACGGCGACGGCCTGTGGGAGGAGCATCGGGTGGAGGATGTGGCCACCCCCGAGGCCTGGGAGCGCGACCCGGAGCTGGTGCTCCGCTTCTATGACCAGCGCCGGGCCCAGGTGATCGCCGCAGGACCCAACGCCGCCCACACGGCCATCGCCCGGCTGGAGACGGCCCACGAAGTGGACGTGGTGACCCAGAACATCGACGACCTGCACGAACGCGCCGGCAGCACCCGGGTGATGCACCTGCATGGCGAGATCCTGCTGGCGCGAAGCACGGCCGATCCGCGGCTCATCACCCCGGTGAACGGTCCGACCCTCCGCTTGGGCGACCGCTGTGCGCTGGGATCCCAACTGCGGCCGCACATCGTGTGGTTCGGCGAGGCCGTGCCGCTGATCGCCGAGGCGGCCGCGTTGGTGGCCCGGGCCGATCGGCTGATCATCGTGGGCACCAGCCTCCAGGTGTACCCGGCGGCCGGGCTGGTCCACGCGCTGCCCCCCGGCCGTCCGATCCACCTCATCGACCCCTCGGACGTGCCCCTGCGAAGCGCTTCCGTGGAGCACATCAAGCAGAAGGCCAGCATCGGCATGCCGATGCTGGCCTCCAGGCTGCTGGGGGAGGCCTAGCGCCCCGCCACCACGAAGCGGATGCTCGACGCCGCGCGGCCGTTGCGCTGCAGCGAGGCGAAGTACATGCCCGGGGCCAGTTGGGCCGTCGGCACGAGGATGCGGGCGCTGGCCCCGCGCACCGGCACCTGAAGCACCTGTTCGCCCACCATGTTGTGCACCACCACCTGCGCACCGGCCGCATCGCCGTTCAGCTCCAGGCGCAGCTGCACGTCCTGGCCGATGGCCGGGTTCGGGAAGGCCGCGAACTCCTTCACCTCCAGCTCCGGCACGCCCACGGACGTCACCTGGAAACGGATGTCGCACCACACCGTGTCCGTCGGGTTGGCGACATCATACCATACATAGCGGTACGTGCTCGCACCGTTCGCACCATACGGGGTGTGGTACGCATGGAAGTTGGTCACCATCACGCCGGGCTGGCACTGGATGGCATGCTGAGGCTGGGCGTTCCATACCGGCAGGGCCCCGGCCAGTTGCGGGGCGTAGCACACCCCCCAGCAGAAGTAGTTCTCCGTATTGGCCACCACGGACAACTCGTAGCGCCGCACGTTCAGCGTCTTGTTGGTCGAACCATTGAGGATCACATACACGTCCACCTCCTGGTTCGGTGTCGCATTGTCGCCCCAGTGTTCGATCAACTGACCGTTCACCACGTTCCCCGTCACGGGGTCGTGCAACTCGGCGAGCTGGGCCTGGGCCGCAGCGCAAAGGGTGAGCAGGGAGAGAGAGAGGAAGGTTCGCTTCATGGTGATCGGCTGTTGGCAGGAACTGGTGCGCTCCACGACAAAGGTAAATGGACCACAGCGCGGGACGCCCCCCTTGGACGTGACTTTCGCAGACCCCACAGGTTCGGGTAGGATCCCAAGGTGCACCCCACAACCCCCTTGGTCATTGCACACACCCGCCTACATTTGATCGGCGTCCCGATCCGGTGACGCCGGTCCGATGTCCGCATCGGTCGCTTCGTTGTCCCGAACCCCAACCCAACATCATGAAGAAGGCTGTACTCCTTTCCACCTTCGCGGCCCTGGCTTCGTTCCAGAGCTTCGCACAATGCCCGCCGGGCGAGACGCAGGTCACCATGACCATCGTCACCGATGCCTACGGCTCCGAGACCACCTGGGAGGTTACCGGTCCCGGCGGAAGCCCGGTCTACGGTTCCGGTGGACCATACACGGACCAGGGCGCTGGCGAGCACCCTCAGACCCCGGTGAGCTTCTGCGTGCCCGATGGCACGGTGCTGACCGTGACGGTGAACGACAGCTACGGTGATGGGATGTGCTGCCTCTATGGCGATGGTGCTTGGACCATTTCGGTCGGCGGTACTGACGTGGCCACGGGCGGCAGCTTCACCAGCACTCAGACGGCCAACGTGGTCATCGGCACCGACCTGGGCATCACCAGCCTCGGCATTCCGGTGGTGATCGCGCAGGGCAACACCACCGTCACCGGCACGGTGACCAACGCGGGCATCACGGCGATCTCCGGCTTCACCCTCGCCTATGCGGTGGACGGCGGCACCCCGGTGAGCCAGAACTTCAGCGCCACGGTCCAACCCGGAGCCAGCTATACCTACTCCTTCACCACGCCGTGGAACGCCACGGTGGGCAGCCACACCATCGACCTGACCCTCTCGGGCGTGAACGGCGACCTCTTCGCCGGCAACAACACCTTGACGCAGACGATCGGCGTGGCCACCCAGAGCGTACAGCGCGTCGCGCTGGTCGAGGAGTTCACCTCCAGCACCTGCCCCCCCTGCGCGAGCTACAACAGCACCTTCGACCCCCTGTTGAGCACGCTCAATACGAACATCGGCGGCTCGAACATCGCCGCCATCAAGTACCAGATGAACTGGCCCAGCCCCGGCAACGACCCCAGCTACAACCCGGATGGCAACGCGCGGAAGACCTACTACGGCGTCTCCGGCATCCCCGATGTGTTCCTGAACGGCCGCGCTGAGGCCAACGGCTACATCAACAGCGCCACCAACCTGAACGCCGAGGCCGCGAAGCCCGCCTTCATCAACATCGACCTCACCTACGCCCTCTCCGGCTTCACCCTCACGGCCAACGTGACGGTGAACTCCTATGCCGACTTCGCCGGAACCTACAAGCTGCACATCGCGGCCACCGAGGACTTCTACACCTTCTCCGGCAACACCACCGGCCAGGACGAGTACCACTACGCCCAGCGCAAGATGATGCCGAACGCCCAGGGTAGCACGGTGGCCCTCACCGCCGGCGGCACGCAGAACTTCACCCAGAGCTACACCTTCACGGAGGGTGGTCCGGCGCAGGGCAACTACAACCTGTGGGGCACCCTGGACGGTGTGACACTGGTCGCCTTCGTGCAGAACACCGCCACCAAGGAGATCCTGCAGGCCGACTTCGTGAACGTGGTGGCCACCAGCGTGGAGGAGAACGTGCTGGACAACAGCCTGCGCGTGTTCCCCAACCCGAGCAACGGCCTGGTGAACGTGGCGTTCGACCTGCCCAGCGGCCAGCAGGCCTCCCTGGAGGTGACGAACGTGCTCGGTGAAGTGGTGTACAACACCACCCGCAACATCGGCGCCGGTGCCCAGCGCGAGCTGGTCGACCTCAGCGCCCTCACCAATGGCGTGTACTACATGACCATCACCGCGGGCGACCTCAAGAGCACCCGCAAAGTGACCCTGAACAAGTAAGACGAACGTGGATCGGAAAGGTCGGCGGTCTGGTGCGGGATCTGCATCCGATCGCCGACCTTTCCATTCCCGCTCCAAACACCCACCCCTGATGAGGACCTCCCTGATCACCCTGGCCTTGCTCGTGGCCCCGTCCGTGCTGCTCGCCCAGAGCCGCGTGCCCTCCGTCACCCTCCAATCCCTTGATGGCAAGAAGGTGGACACCAAGACCTGGAGCAACGATGGCAGACCCATGATCATCAACTTCTGGGCGACCTGGTGCGCCCCGTGCAAACGCGAGCTCACCGCCATCGCCGACAAGTACGCCACCTGGCAGAAGGAGACGGGCGTGAAGCTCATCGCCGTCAGCATCGACGACGCCGAAGCATGGCCCGGGTGGCCCCTTATGTCAATGGGCAGGACTGGGACTATGAGTTCTTCCTGGACCCCAACGGCGACCTGAAGCGCGCCCTGAACGTCAACAACATCCCGCACACCTTCCTGGTGAACGGCAAGGGCGAGATCGTGTACCAGCACAACAACTACGAGCCGGGCGACGAGAACGAGCTCTATCAGAAGGTGAAGCAGGCCGCGGGCAAGTAACACGATGCGTTCCGGTCATCCCCGCCGCCTCGCGGCCATCGCCCTGGCCACGGCCTGGGCCGCGTTCCACATCCCCGGCACGGCCCAACAGCTGCCCGAGGTGCATGGCAACTTCAGCGCTGACGGCCAGTACTACAACGACGACCCCGACATCGGCGCTGTGCCGCCGCCCCAGCAATGGGGCTTCAACGCGTGGGGCAACGTGGTGATGACCATGGGCCGCTTCCAGGCCGGCCTGCGTCTGGAGAGCTATGAGCCCTCCCTGCTCGGCTACCCCGCCGGAACCCCTTACAAGGGCAGCGGCATCGGCTATCGCTACATCAATTACCATCAGGCCGACCTCGACATCACCGTCGGCAACTTCTTCGAACAATTCGGTCAGGGCATGGTGTTCCGCAGCTACGAGGAACGCTACCTCGGTGTGGACAACGCCATGGACGGTGTGCGCGTTAAATACCGCCCCCTGCCCGGCCTCTACCTCAAGGGCGTGATGGGCCGCATGCGCCTGGCCTTCGACGACGGCACCGTGAAGGGCGAGGGTCTCGTGCGCGGGGCGGATGCGGAGCTCAGCATCAGCGAGCTGGATTCCGCCTGGAGCCACAACTGGAACCTCATCCTCGGCGGCAGCTTCGTCAGCAAGTACCAGACCGCCGCCTCCCAATTGGTGACCCAGCCGGACGGCAGCGTGGCCCAGCTGGAGATGCCCGCCAATGTGGGCGCCTGGGCCGGGCGCATCAACTTCACCAGCCCGCGCTGGAACGTCTACGCCGAATACGCCTACAAGATCAACGACCCCAACCGGCGCAACAACTACATCTACAAGCCCGGACAGGGGCTGCTGGTGAACGCCACCTACTCCACCAGGGGCCTCGGTATCAGTGTGGGTGCCCACTCCTACGACAACATGCTCTACCAGAGCGCCCGCAACGCCCCGACCCCCTTCGACCTCAATATCAACTTCCTGCCGCCCCTCACCAAGCAGCACACCTACAACCTACCCGCCACCCTCTACCCGTACGCCACCCAGCCCAACGGCGAAGTGAGCTACCAGGGCGAGGTCTTCTACAAGTTCAAGAAGGGCACTCCGCTGGGGGGGAAGTACGGCACCAAGATCGCCCTCAACGGCAGCACCGCCGTGGGCCTGGACACCACCGGTGTCGACCTCCTCACCGACAGCGCCCGCACAGGCTACCGCTCCAGCCTCTTCGCCGGCAACTACGACATCGACGGCAAGTACTTCACCGACCTCAACGTGGAGCTGCGCAAGCGCGTGTCGGAGACCTGGGAGCTGGCCCTCACCTACCTCTACTTCGAGTACGACATCGACGTCATCCAGGGCAAGCCCGGCAAACCGCTCGTCTTCGCGGACATGGTGGTGCTGGAGGGCCTGCACAACTTCAACGACCGCACCTCCCTGCGTTTCGAGGTGCAGCACCTGTGGACCAAGCAGGACCTGGGCAACTGGGCCACCGCCGTGGCCGAGCTCACCTTCAGCCCGCACTGGTTCGTGGCCGCCCAGGACCAGTACAACTACGAGACCTTCGGCAGCACCTTCATCAAGGACGGCAAGGAGGTGCCGGCCGAGCGCACCCACTACCCCATCGGATCGGTGGGCTACATCCGCGGCGGCAACCGCTTCCAGGTGAACTACGGCCGCCAGCGCGCCGGCATCTTCTGCGTGGGCGGGGTTTGCCGCCAGGTGCCCGCCGCCAACGGCCTCACCGTGTCCATCACCAGCACCTTCTGACCATGCGCTCCACGCGAACCCTTCAAGCCCTGGCGCTCCTGCTCGCCCTTCCCTTCGCCGCCTGCGACAAGGTGGAACAGCCCTACGAGACCGTGCAGGACGGCGGCGGCAGCGGTGGTGGTGGCGTGGTGCGCAAGGTGCTGCTGGAGGACATGACCGGCCACCGTTGCAACAACTGCCCGGCCGCCGCTGCTCAGGCCACCGCCCTTCAGGGCATCCATGGGGAGAACCTGGTCGTCATCGCCGTGCACTGCGTCAACGGATTCGCCGCTCCCTTGCCGCCTGTGGGCGATGGAATCCTGGACAGCGATCACCGCACCCCCGAAGGCACCGCGTACGAAAGCGCCTTCGGCATCACCTTCCTGCCCACCGGCCTCATCAGCCGCCGCCCCTTCAACAGCGTGCTGCAGATCAGCGATGGCGACTGGGGTGATGCGGTCAACGCCATCATCGGCGACAGCACCGCCTTCCACCTCTGGTTCGACGCCCTCACCGTCGGGGGTGGTTCGGTCTCCACCACCGTGAAGCTCGCCCTCCTGGGCCCCGTCACGGGCGACCACAACCTGGTGGTGGCCCTCACCGAGGACCACATCATCGATTGGCAGATCGACGTGAACGCCACGCCGCCGGAGGTGCCGGACTATGAGCACCGCCACATGCTCCGCGGCAACCTCAACGGCACCTGGGGCGTGCCCGCCATCGTGGGCAGCGCCGCCGCCGGCGATACGCTCACCTTCACCTACACGAACCCGCTGCCCGGCACCGTGCTCGATCCGGACAACTGCGCCCTGGTGGCCTACGTGTACGACGCCGCCACCAAGGAGGTGATGCAGGTGGAGGAACGCAAGTTCCAGCCCTGAGCCACCCGCCCGTCCCGCCCGCGTAAGGATCGATCGCCATGGCCCGTTGTTTGTGGCCGGGGCGGGTCCCCACCCTGTGGAAAACTGATCGCCACCGGGTGGCCCGTTCCGATCGATCGATGACTTACCTTCAGGCTCTCGTTCCCCCGAACCGACCGCCTGATCAACCGCTTTGTGATGATGGACCAGGGAAGGAAGATGATGGAGCTCAGCAAACAGGTGCTCCAAAAGGTCAGCTTTGACCGCCGGCTGTTCACCAAGGAACTCATCAAGGCCCGCCGATGGCTCGGCCAGCGCGATCAGCTGGTGCTGAAAGCCTGGTGCCTGGCCACCTTCGGGCACATGTACAAGGATGTGATCCTGGAGGTCTTCCAGACCACCATGCGGAGCTGAGGCCCCTCGGGCTCAGTCCCCGGATCGGCGCAGAAAGTCCAGGTTGCGCCGCAGGCCGTCGTATTTGGTGCGTTTCACCGCACTGCCTTCGAACAGGCGGTCGAAGACCACTTCGGTCAGGCCGTGCCACTCCTCCTTCGTGAGCGCCATCACCTCCGGCCGCGGGGCGAACTGCGGCTCGGCATGGGGCGTGGCGAAGCGGTTCCACGGGCACACCTGCTGGCAGATGTCGCAACCGAAGGCCCAGCCCGCGAGCTTGCCGGTGAACTCCTCCGGGATCGCCTCCTTCAGCTCGATGGTGAGGTGGCTGATGCAGCGCGCGCCGTCCACGCCATAGGGTGTGATGGCCTCCGTGGGGCAGGCATCGATGCAGCGCCGGCAGGTGCCGCAATGGTCCGTGGCCGGGGCATCGGGCGCCAGCTCCAGGTCCGTGATGAGCTCGCACAGGAAGAACCAGCTACCCGCCCCCTGGCGGATCACGTTGCTGTGCTTGCCCCGCCAGCCCACGCCCGCCCGCTCAGCCCACGCCTTTTCCAACACCGGCGCACTGTCCACGAAGGCGCGCAGCGCCACCTCACCGAAGTGTTCCACGATGTAGGCCATCAAGGGCTTCAGGCGCTGCTTCACCACCTTGTGGTAGTCGCGGCCATAGGCGTAGGTGCTCAACTTCGGTGCGTCGGGGTCCTGCTGCTGCGGCGGGCTGAAGTAGTTCACCGCCAGGCTGATCACGCTGCGCGCCCCGGGCATCAGCTTCGTCGGGTCCAGCCGCAGGTCGAAGTGGCGCTCCATGTAGCCCATGCTGCCGTGCCTCCCCTGCAGCAGCCATTGCTCCAACCGGGGCGCTTCCTCGTCGAGGAAACCCGCCTTCGCCACCCCGCACGCCAGAAAGCCCAGCTCGTACGCCTTGCGCTTGATGGCCTCGGCACGAGCTCGGGCGTCCATGCGGGCAAGTTAGAGGACGTCCGATGGCGCCCATGCAGGGTGCGGTGGGACGGACGGCCAGAGGCCGGAAGCTGGAGGAAGGAGCGATACGCCGCAAGCGGCTGGAGGTCGAAGGCGTGCGGCACGCGGACGGTGGCTCACGCGGAGGCGCAGAGGACGCTGAGGCGGACGGGCGCCACCCCGAGAGCGATAGGCGCGAAGCGCGTGGCTGGAGGCGTGAGGCTGAAGTGATCCACCCGACCTTTGCCCACCCATGTCCGACGGCCTCTTTCCCATGACCGCCCAGACCATGTTCGGGCTGGAGGACCTGCTGGTGGCCGAGCTCAAGGCGATCGGTGCGCGGGACATCGAGAAGCACAACCGGGCCGTGGGCTTCCGCGGCGATGAGGCCTGCATGTACAGGGCGAATTACACCTTGCGGACCGCCCTCCGCATCCTGGTGCCCGTGCACGACTTCGGGCTCCGCAACGAGGAGGACCTCTACCGCGGCATCAAGGCCATGCCGTGGGAGCGGTACATGGACGTGGACGACACCCTGTCGGTGCACTGCACGCTCCACTCCGACCGCTTCACCCACTCGCAGTTCCTCGCCCTCAAGGCCAAGGACGCCATCGTGGACCGTTTCCGCGCTCGGCAGGGCCGGCGGCCCTCGGTGGACCTGGACGACCCCACGCTGCGCATCCACCTCCACGTGCATGGCGACGACTGCCTGGTGTCGTTGGACAGCAGCGGCGGCTCCCTGCACAAACGCGGCTACCGCGACCACACCAACCTGGCCCCCATCAACGAGGTGCTGGCCGCCGGCCTGGTGCTGCTCTCGGGCTGGGACGGGCGCAGCAACCTGGTGGACCCCATGTGCGGCAGCGGCACCCTGCTCATCGAGGCCGCCATGATCGCGGGCCGCATCCCGCCCGGCATGCACCGGAAGCGCTTCGGCTTCGAGCGCTGGAAGGGCTTCCAGGCCGACACCTGGCAGGCGGTCCGCACCCAGGCCCTCGCCGCCATCGACACCACCCACAAGCCCCTCATCCTCGGCGGCGAGCTCAGCCCCCATGTGGCCCGCAAGGCCGAGAGCAACATCGCCAGCGCCGGGCTCAAGGACCGCATCCGCGTGGTCAACCGGCCCTTCCAGCAGCTCGCCCCCCCCGAGGGCGGCGGCATCCTCCTGCTCAACCCGCCCTACGGCGAGCGCATGGTGAAGGACGAGGACATCAACGCGCTCTACGCCATGATCGGCGACACGCTCAAGCAGCGCTGGGCCGGTTGGACGGCCTGGATGATCACCAGCAACCTGGAGGCCGCGAAGCACGTCCACCTCACGCCCAAGCCCCGCATCAAGCTGTTCAACGGCGCGCTCGAATGCCGCTTCATGCGCTACGAGATGTACAGCGGCACGCGGCGGACGTTCGAGGCGTAAGGGCCATCGCAGGCCGCAGCCCGGCTACTCGAACAGGCCGCCCGGCTTCGCACTGGGCACCCGGCCCAGGTGGCGGTAGGCCCGCTCGGTGGCCAGGCGGCCGCGCGGGGTGCGTTGCAGGTAGCCCTCCATGATCAGGAAGGGCTCGTACACCTCCTCGATGGTGCCCGCCTCCTCCCCCACGGCCGTGGCCACGGTGTTGAGGCCCACCGGCCCGCCGCCGAACTTGTCGATGATGGCCCCCAGGATCCGGTTGTCCATCTCGTCCAGCCCGTGCGCGTCCACGTTCAGGGCCTTCAGGGCGTGCTGCGCGATGGCCAGCGTGATGGTGCCGTCCCCCTGGATCTGGGCGAAGTCGCGCACCCGCCGCAGCAGCGCGTTGGCGATCCGCGGTGTGCCCCGGCTCCGCCGGGCGATCTCCACGGCCGCCTCCTCGGCGATGGGCACCCCCAGCAGGCCCGCGCTCCGCTTCACGATGCCCGTCAGGGTCTGCGCGTCGTAGTAGTCCAGCCGGCTGTTGATGCCGAAGCGCGCGCGCAGCGGCGCCGTCAGCAAGCCGCTCCGCGTGGTGGCCCCCACCAGGGTGAAGGGGTTCAGTGCGATCTGCACCGTCCGCGCGTTCGGCCCCGCATCGATCACCAGGTCGATCCGGTAGTCCTCCATCGCGCTGTACAGGTACTCCTCGATCACCGGCGTCAACCGGTGGATCTCGTCGATGAACAGCACGTCGTGCGGCTCCAGGTTCGTCAGCAGGCCCGCCAGGTCCGCGGGTTTGTCCAGCACCGGACCGCTGGTGATCCGGATGCCCACCCCCATCTCCGAGGCGATGATGTTCGCCAGGGTGGTCTTGCCCAGCCCCGGTGGACCGTGCAGCAGCACGTGGTCCAGGGCCTCGCCGCGCTGCCGGGCCGCCTGCACGAACACCTTCAGGTTGTCCGTCACCGCCTGCTGCCCGGCGAACTCGCCGAACTGCCGGGGGCGCAGCACCTGCTCCAGCTCCTTGTCGCTGGCGGCGCGCTGCTCCTGCCGGGGGTCGAAGGACGCGGGCATGGGGCGAAGGTAGTTCGGCGGGGCGGGCGCATCGATCCATCCCGCAGTGGACGGGACGGGCGCATCCCGCTCGGGCCTGGCAGGTACTGCGCATGCGCACATGGGCACATGACCCAATGTGCACACGCACCAAGGGCCGCCCCGCGAACGCGAAGCGGCCCTCGGCCAGGGTTCAGCACAACGCTACCGCGCCACCTTCACCGCCTTCTTCACCACGAAGCTGTCGTTGAGGTACAGCGTGCAGTGGTAGGTGCCCGGCGCCAGAT
>Ga0138256_10000700_pt1 | contig 36106 bp, 32 predicted proteins | sample KNB2016incub_MG_FD_105486 | JGI IMG/M metagenome (GOLD analysis project Ga0138256, IMG submission 105486) | Active sludge microbial communities from wastewater in Klosterneuburg, Austria - KNB2014incub_MG | ecosystem: Engineered > WWTP > Activated sludge > Unclassified | place: Austria... | reverse complement strand
TAATAAAATTTTTTTATCAGCATATAGTACTGGTAGTGGAAATCAAAAATATTATACATATGTATATAATTCTGACGGCTCACTTTTTTGGAACGGTGAATATGTAAATACTTCAGGCACTGGCTGTAGACCAATAAAAATAATTTCCGACAAAAATGATAATATATATGTGTCTGGAAATGCATATACAGTATATCCTGATATTACAATATTAACTGTGAAATATTCTTTACTTACCGGTAACTCAAATTCAAATTCAGTTTCTGTATTTCCAGATAAATTCTTTCTTAACCAAAATTATCCAAATCCCTTTAATCCAAACACAGTTATAAATTACGAGTTACGAGTTGCGAGTTTTGTAAAAATGATTGTGTATGATGTGCTTGGGAATGAAGTCGCGACTTTGGTAAATGAATACAAATCTGTTGGGAGTTATGAAGTTGAGTTCGCCGGAAGTGATTTTTCGAGCGGGATATATTTTTATAGAATTGAAGCGGATAGTTTTATTGAGACTAAGAAAATGCTGCTTCTCAAGTGATAATAAATTGTTTTATGAGATCTATTTTTTAAACATATCTGCTTCAAATCAGAAAGTCTTACCGTTTGTTTACAGTTTTTGAATCACATTCTCCTAAAAACTTATCTGCATCCTCTAAAAACTTAATTTCAAAATATCTCATCAAGATTTGTCCTTCTTTAAGCTTTTTGAAAACAATAAAAGTTTATAAGTTTATAAACATAGTTTTCCTTTTCATTTAAAGTTAAACATCACATAATTATTAAGAAGAGAGAAATATCTATGTACTTTAATTATCATTCCCAATTAGTTGAATTTTTAAAATAGTTAAATTATTTTACAGACATACTTTTTAAAACTAATTTACAATTGGTGAATAATTTTGACAAATTATGGGATTACAATGATCCCGCAGGTACGGAAATTAAATTCCGTGAAATACTTGACGAAGTAAAAAGTTCTAACGACAATTCAGCTTACCTTCAGCTGCAAACTCAAATCGCCAGGACGCTCGGACTGCAGATGAAGTTTGATGAAGCGCATTCACTGCTGGATGAAGTTAAAGATAATCTTACCGAAGATTCAGGCATTGAGAAAGTCAGGTATCTGCTCGAAAGGGGACGCGTGTTTAATTCGTCCAATCAAAAAGAAAAGTCACGTGATTTATTTCTTAAAGCTTATGAGCTCAGTAAACAGATCAGAGAAGACGGTTATGCAGTTGACGCCGCGCACATGATGGCAATAATTGAATCTCACGGCGAAGCTCTTAAATGGAATGAGACTGCTTTGAAAGACGCCGAAGAGTCTGATGATCAAAGAGCAAAAGGATGGCTTGGATCTCTTTACAATAACATCGGCTGGACTTACTTTGATATGAAGGATTATGAAAAAGCGCTGAATATATTTGAAAAATGCAGACAGTGGCATGAAGAAAATAAGAAAGGATACGGATTGGCAATTGCAAAATGGAGCGTGGCAAAAACACTGAGAATGCTTGGTAAAACAGACGAAGCAATGGAAATGCAGCTTTTACTTTTGAATGATATTAATGAAGGAAAAGCTGAAAATGACGGATATGTATTTGAGGAACTGATGGAATGCTGCCTTATAAAAAATGAGAAAGAGAAAGCCAAAGAATACGCAGGAAAAGCTTATGATATTTTGTCACAGGACATATGGTTACAAAAAAATGAAGAAGACAGACTTGTGAGACTAAAGAAAACAGGTAACAGAGAGTGAATATCCGCGCCGGACATATAGAAATTTTTGTCAAAGATCCAATGACGTCTATGGATTTTTATGAAAAGATCCTTGGCTTCAGCGTTACGGAAATTCAGCATGATAAATTCGTCTGGATGAAACTAGGAGAAACTGAGTTCCTGCTGAGACCGGGAATGAATAAAAATCAAACTGATGAATATAAAGATTCAAATATCGGAATTGTTATATACACGTATGACATAATGAAAACGAAAGATGAACTTGAAGGCAGAGGTCTTGTATTCAGTGGTACAGACGGTTCTGACTCGTGCTTTACTTTTAAAGATCCGGACGGTAACTGGTTTCAGCTTACAGATCCGCAGCATCAATAATTTTTTTAAAAAATTAAATTAACTTATAAAATGAAATACTCCGAAGAAGAAAAGAAAGCAGCTAAGGAAAATTTATCAGAAATAGACAAAGAGATCGAACTTCTCAGAAAAAAGAGGATTGATCTGAATTCAATTATCGCAGCAATGGATGTTTCTGATTATACTATGAAAGACAGAGATGGTAAGGATGTAAAGCTTTCCGAAATGTTCGGCGATAAAAGTCATCTTATACTGGTTCACAATATGGGAAAGGGATGTTCATACTGCACGATGTGGGCTGACGGTTTTAAAGACACTTATAAAGAGATTGAAAAGAAAGCTTCTTTTGTTTTAGTAAGTCCGGATGCACCTGAAGTTCATAAAGAGTTTGCAGATTCGAGAGGATGGAATTACAGAACTTACTCTGCTGCCGGAACAGAATTTATATATGACATGGGTTATGAAATAAGAAAAGACGATAAGAAGTATTACTGGCCAGGTGTATCCGTGTTTGAAAAGAAAGAAGACGGCAGTATTGTGAGAGTTGCAAAAGATGAATTTGGTCCGGGAGATTTTTACTGTAACATCTGGCATTTTATTGACCTGCTTCCGAATGAAGATATAACATTAGATTCATAAGAGTGTGCCAATATTTTTTATTTATAAATTTTTTAAATATATATACTTCATTCGATTCTGAAATTAATTAAAATCAAAAATTAAACTGATGTCATTAAACAATCCTTTGATCAATTTATATTCCGGTCAGTACGATATAATGGTTGACTGGGTAAACGGATGCATAAATCCTCTTTCGAAAGAAGATTTTAAACAGGAATTATCTCCGGGAAAAAGCACGGGTATATGGATATTGGGGCATCTTGTTGTCTGCGATGATGACTTTTCGGAATACATGGGAAAGGGGAAAATTCTTTATCCTGAACTTATAGAATTATTCGGACAAGGCAGCAAACCCGCGCCAGCCGAAAATTATCCGGCTGTTTCCGTTTTAAAAGAGTATTGGAATAATGTCTGTGAAAAGAACAAAAAAGTTTATCTGGAATTAAATGACAGTGAACTTGACGAACCACATGCTCTTATGGAAAATAATGAAGATAATTATTTCAAGACAAAGAAAGGTGTGATCGTTCACTGGCAACTTCATCAGATGTATCATGCAGGGCAGCTGGGGATCTTAGTTTCACGAGCCGGAAAAAGTAAATATTAATCTGTTATTAATTTGGCAAAATTTATTTCCGCCTGGAAGCAATATTTTTTATACCGATATACTAAAGCTGAATTTATTATTACAGTTGTTTGTCTGATACTCACGCTAAGCGCATTCAGCCGATTTCTTCTGTTTAATGAATCCAGACAAGGCGCTGAAATTAATGATCCGGTATTAAAGTCTTTTCAGGCAATTGATCTGAACGTACTTTTGTTTTTTGCAATTTATTCATCTCTGCTGATAGCTCTGATTTTTTTCAGCTTCGACCCGGATACACTGCTGACGGGAATTCAGGCATATATACTTCTTGTGCTTTTCAGAATGTCCGCAATGTATCTTATTCCGCTGGAGCCGCCTGTCGGATGTATTGATCTTCAGGATCCTGTTGTATTTGTGATGGGTACAGGGAAAAAAATTGTTAAGGATCTGTTTTTTTCCGGACATACCTCAACTGCATTTTTGCTTTTTCAAACTGCTAAGAATAAATATCTGAAGATATATTTTTTGCTGGCTACGGTGACAGTAGGAACGTCGGTTATTCTTCAGAAAGCGCATTATACGATCGATGTCTATGCCGGACTGATCTTTTCGTTTGCATCATATCAGATCGTTAAAAAATTAAGAACTAAATACGCACCTTCAAATAAACTAAAATGAAAGAAAGAAAAAAATATTCATCCGGTGTGATCTGGGAAGACATTGTTGGATACAGCAGGGCGGTAAAAATTGATGACAGAATTCTTATCTCCGGTACAACGTCAATTGTAGATGGAAAACTAGTTGGCAAAGGAGATATGTATCTTCAGACAAAAACAATAATTGAAAATATAGACCGTGTTTTAAAGCAGGCGGGAAGCTGCCTTGAAGATATTATTAGGTTAAGAATTTATGTAACGGACATCAGTAGATGGGAAGAGGCAGGTAATGCGCTCGGAGAATTTTTTAAAACCATAAAACCCGCGCAGACTCTTGTTGGTATCAGCGCGCTTGTGGATCCCGATATGCTTGTTGAAATTGAAGCGGAAGCTGTAACAGTGTTATTGTAAATAGAGAAGTTAAGATCCGGTTACTTCATGGAATATTTAATGCCTCTGATAATACATAGAAATAAATATTCTGCAAACGTAACTTACAACTAAATTTAAAAAACGTCAGGAGGATTTTATTATGTTACCACCTATTAATTTTAAAAAATGGATTGAAGAAAACCGTCATCTTATGAAACCACCGGTCGGGAATAAATGCGTTTACGACGGCGACTTTATAGTAATGGTAGTCGGCGGACCGAATTCAAGGAAAGATTATCATTTTCAGGACGGACCGGAATTTTTTTATCAGCTTGAAGGAGATATACAGGTCGGGATAGTTGAAGACGGAAAGGAAACAATTTATGATATCAGAGAAGGTGAAATTTTTTATGTGCCGCCAAAGACACCGCATTCACCGAGAAGACCTGCAGATACTGTAGGATTAGTGGTGGAAAGAAAAAGAACTGAAAGCGAACTTGACGGTTTTCAGTGGTATTGTGAGAATTGTCATGTGAAACTTCATGAGAAATTCTTTAAACTGACAGACATTGTATCTCAGCTTCCGCCGCTGCTTAAGGAGTTTTATGATTCGGAAGATCTGCGGACATGTAAGAGCTGCGGAGCGGTGATGCAACCGCCGGTAAAAAAATAATTACAAATTACAAATTTCAGATTACTAATAGTTCTGCAGATTTTATATCTTGGCGGTAGTTTATTAAAAAGGAGGATTATATGAATAAGAAAAGTGTAATACATGTTAAGAGTTATTCTTTTTCGATAAGAATAGTTAGGTTATATCAATATTTAATAAAAGAACACAAAGAATATTCTTTAGCAAAACAAATATTACGATCCGGTACTTCTATCGGTGCTAATATTGAGGAAGCAACAGGTGGACATTCAAAAAGAGAGTTTTTATCGAAGCTTTCCATTGCTTATCGTGAAGCTCGTGAAACTCATTATTGGTTAAGAATATTATTTGATACAGATTATCTCAATAGAGAATTATTCACTTCATTATTTAGAGATTGTGAAGAAATTCTTAGAATTTTATCAAAGATTCAATTAACTACAAAATCATCTCTAAAAAACAAACTCAAATAAATTATTTGTAATTTGTAATCTGTAATTTGAAATTATGACTAAGATAGATCTTCACACTCACATTCTACCAAAAAATTGGCCTGATCTGAATGAAAAGTACGGCTACGGCGGATTTGTACAGCTTGATCATTACAAACCCTGCTGCGCCAAGATGATGATCGACGGAAAAGTATTCCGTGAAATTCAGGATAACTGCTGGGATCCTGCTGTGAGAGTAAAAGACTGTGATCATACACAAGTTAATATACAGGTGCTGTCGACAGTTCCTGTTATGTTCAATTACTGGGCAAAGCCGGAGGATACTCTTGATCTTTCCAAATATCTGAATGATCACATTGCCTCAGTCATCAATGATTATCCCGGCAGATTTCTCGGACTAGGAACACTGCCAATGCAGTCGCCCGGACTTGCCGTTAAGGAAATGGAAAGATGTATAAAAGATCTTAAACTTTCGGGGATCGAGATCGGCTCGCATATAAATGAATGGAATCTTGATAACGAAAATCTTTTTCCGATCTACGAAGCTGCGGAGGAATTAGGCGCGGCGATATTTGTTCATCCGTGGGATATGATGGGCAAAGAAAAAATGCCGAAATACTGGCTGCCGTGGCTGGTCGGCATGCCGGCTGAAACTTCACTTGCAATATGCTCAATGATATTCGGCGGAGTATTTGAAAAATTCAAAAAGCTTAAAGTTTGCTTTTCTCACGGTGGCGGTTCGTTCCCGTTTACATTAGGAAGGATCGAACACGGATTCAATGTTAGACCTGACTTAGTTGCCATTGATAATAAAATTAATCCAAGAGAATATCTCGGGAAATTCTATCTTGACTCGCTTGTGCATGATGAAACGGCTTTGAAGTATTTGGTAGACCTCGTTGGTGATGAAAAAATAATACTCGGTTCGGATTATCCGTTTCCTCTGGGGGAGCATCATCCGGGTAAACTGATAGAATCTATTAGTATCTTAAGCTCGGAGTCTAAAGAAAAATTGCTGTGGAAAAATGCTGTGGAGTTTCTCGGTGCGGTACATTTCAGCTGAATTATTGAAGGAATTTTAATACTTTGGAATTTTAAACTAAATTTCTTTGAGTTATAAAATTTTTAAAGTATTCTTACAAATATTTATTATTTCATTTTCAATAGGTTATGAGTCCTTCCGAAATTATAATTCAGCTTGATTCAAATTCCGCAGTATTTAAAAATCTACTTTACGGAGTTCCGGAAAAATTAATTCTCTGGAAGCCATCCGATAGCAGGTGGTCGCTGCTCGAAATACTATGTCACTTATATGATGAAGAACGGGAAGATTTCCGACCGCGTCTTGCAAAAATTATTCAAAGCGATCACAACTGGGAACCTATCTACCCGCAGGACTGGGTAACATCAAGAGAATATATGAAAAAGGATTTCAATACCGTACTTAAAGAATTTCTGATTGAACGTAAATTATCAGTTGAGTGGCTGAAAAGTCTTAAGGTCAATGATTGGGATGTAAAAGTTGTACATCCGAACCTTGGTGAATTTTCAGCTATTCAAATGCTGTCAGAATGGTATGCACACGATCTGCTGCATATCAGGTAAATTATAAAATTAAAATATGATCTGCTTAATGAATCACTTGATCCATATAAAATAACTTACGCAGGAAATTTTTAATTCTTCTTATCCCATGGATTTGTCGCCCAGACTGTAACTTCCGGTATCATTCCTCTGTCATCCATTTCAAGAATTGATTTTATTGTATGAGCTATTTCCGCTCCGGTTAATTTATTCGGAACATTCTGTCTTTCTTTTCTTTCTGTATTTGCAAAAGCAGTTGTAACTTCACTTGGATTTACTAGCATTACCCTGATATTGAAAGGACGGAGTTCCGCCTGCCAGCACTCTGTCATTCCTCTGAGCGCAAATTTTGACGAACTGTAAATTGTACCTCTCGCAAATCCTTTCAGAGCAGCTGTCGAAGCAATGTTTATTATATTACCGTAATTCTGTTTTTTAAAAATCTCAGCAGCATGTTTTGCCATTAGCGCAGCGCCGAATACATTTACTGAATAAACTTTTAAAAAAGCTTCCGCAGTAAGATTTTCTACATCAGGGAATTCGCCTATGCCTGCATTATTGATCAGGCAGTCTAAACCGCCGAGTTCTTTTTTAATAATTTCAAATGTTCTTATGATATCTTTTTCATCCGAAACATCAGCGTGAATTGCAAGCGCGCCTGTTTCTGCTGCAACTTTATCCAGCCTGTCTTTATCCCTGCCGGTAATTGCGATCTTTGCACCGCTTTGCGAAAGCAGAACTGCAGCAGCTTTACCGATACCTGAACTCCCTCCTGTGACGAGTATTCTTGAATCTTTTATTTTCATGAGTTATGTTTTAATTTATTTAAAATAAGAAAAGTTGTGTCCGCTTTTTAGCTGCAGCAAAAATTCATACATGAGTTTTATTCCGTTTTGAACGTCGTCTTTATGAACCGTTTCAACTGTTGTATGCATATACTTAACTGCAACTCCGATAAGCGCTGAAGCAACGCCTTCAGCAGAATATGCAAACGCATCTGTATCAGTTCCGGAATGTGAAGAGACCGCTTCATACTGAAACGGTATTTTATTTTTCTTAGCTGTATTTATCAGCATCTTCAGAAGTTCATTATGTATGGAAGGTCCGTAAGTCAGTGTAGGTCCTTTACCGCAGGCAAGATCTCCGTCAGTTATTTTATTATAAAGCGGAGACTGTGTGTCGTGACTTACATCGGTTATAATCGCCACGTCCGGCTTGATCCTTCGCGAGATCATTTCCGCGCCTTTCAGACCAACCTCCTCCTGTACAGCATTTACAAAATACAAACCGTAATTAAGTTTCTTCTTTTTCTCCTTAAGCATCCTAGCAGTCTCTGCTATCATAAATCCCCCGATCCTGTTGTCCATCGCTCTCGCCACATAATAATTTTTATTCAATGTCATAAATTCGTCTTCAAAAGTTACGACAGAACCGGTATGAATTCCGAGCGCTTCAACTTCCTTTTTTGATTTACAGCCGCAGTCAAGAATTATGTTATTTAACTCGGGATGATTTTCCTTTTTACCCCTTACATGTATTGCCGGCCATCCGAATACAGCTTTTACAAAACCTTTATCCGTATGAATGTTCACTCGCTTTGACGGAGCGATCTGATGATCGGATCCGCCGTTTGTAATTACATATAAATATCCGTCATCATTTATATAATTCACAAACCATGAAATCTCATCAGCATGTGATTCCAATACAACTTTATATTCCGCATCGGGATTTATTACTCCTACCACTGTACCGTAAACATCCGTATAATAAGTATCGACGTAAGGAGTTATATATTCAAGCCAGAGCTTTTGTCCGGGTACTTCAAAACCTACCGGAGATGCTATGTTCAGATAATTCTTTAAAAACTCAAAGCTTTCTTTTCTCAAAGTAATTTTTTATTTAATTAATATTTCTGTTCCGTCTTTCCGGCCGATTATAATTGTGTCTGCAATGCCAATGAATAAACCTGTTTCCACTACACCTGTGATCTGCTTCAGCTCCGCATCAAGTGTCTGAGGATCCTCTATTTTATTTAAATGAAGATCAAAGATTAAATTTCCGCTGTCTGTTTTATAAAATCCGTCATCCTTCATTCTCACGGCAGGATCGTATTTTTTCAGAATACCGAAAACTCTTTTATATCCGAATGGAATGACTTCTACAGGTAATGGATAATTACCGAGCTGATTTACTAATTTATCCGAATCTATTATCCAGATATTTTTTTTAGAATTCAGAGCAACGATCTTTTCAAACAGTAGAGCGCCGCCTCCGCCTTTTATTCCGTTAAAAGATCTGTTCGCTTCGTCAGCACCGTCAATGTTTATGTCAATTATTCCCGCATTATCAATTGATAACGGTTCGATACCGAAAGAACGGGCGAGATCTGTTGATGAATTCGAAGTGGAAACGGTTTTGATTTTTAATCCATCTTTAACTCTTTCACCTAATTTTTTAATAGCAAAATATACGGTAGAACCTGTTCCGAGTCCTACAGTCATTCCGTCTTCAATAATCTCTACAGCTTTTTCAGCGGATAATTTTTTCTCCGTATCCTTTTGATTCATTTAAGTCAGTTCAAGAATTTTAAAATACAGTGTATGTAATACCAACCTGAAGACCTTCTTTTAACTGCGTCTTCAGAGATTGCGCTTTTTCATAAACTACAAGTACGTTCAGATTTACATTCAAAAAGTCATTCACTACAGCCGTGAAAGTATTATCAAATCCTATATCCCAAACATCGAACGTTTCAAACGCTGAAAAAAGTCTCAGTCTTCCTGTATATAGTATATTATCTGCAACTGTGAAATTCGATTCAGTTACTGATTCCACACCGGTCTGAAATTTAAATGCCTCGGTTTTATCAGATGTTTCAAGGTCATCAGTGAATTGTCTGAATTTATTCGTAAATGTTTCCTGAAATGCAAATCCCAGCCGCGTAGAAAAATTTGGATTGCCGTATGTGAAACCTATACTCTGAGTAACATATCCCGGATCAAAGAATGCAGAGATCTGAACAGCGGGATCAAGAGTATAATCATATCCATTCAGTACAGAAGTCCTTATTTCGTTTGAAACATATGGATTAAACAGCCATCCGGCGTCGTATATCAGAACATCTTCAAGTCTGAGATCATTGTCATTTGTCTGAAAACTGTTTGAGCCGGTCTTTGTCGAACCAAGCGTAACCTTAAGATTGTTTTTCAGAATCCATGGCTTTGAAAGCAAATGATTCGAAAAATCGGATATGCCTGTAATGGAAAGCAGATTCTCACCGCCTTTAGACCAGTTACTCAATGCAACCTGACTGATACCAATACCGAGAACGCCTTTGGGATTCCACCCGGGTTTTAAAGTAGTATCCTGTTGCGAAAAAATTAATCCTGGCATTAAAAAAAATACAGCTGAAAAGATGAGTGAGTAAATCCTGATCATATGTCTTTTTTATTTTTAATTTTATTTTTAATTTTAATTTTACAAATATAATTTTTTTAATTAACACTCTTAATGTATTAATTTTTTTGAGAATGATATAATCTGCATCAAATAAATTACAACTTGAATCATTTCAGATTAATATCCTTAGTTGCGCACAGACATTCAGCATAACTATCGACAGTAAGATTTCCAAAACCGCAAACGTTATAACACCAGGTGTCTATGTCTTTATCTGTCATTGTTTCATTGCTGCAAGTGTAAAATTTTATATAACTTTCCCTGTAAGTACTGTCATCTGCGATCTTCATAGCTACGTTGAGCATTGCATCAATATTAACTGAATTTTCATCATAGTTGTCATTAAAATTATATTCAAATAACCACTGAGGCGTTTCATTCGCATCTGTATTGTTTTCACGGACATTATTTAGATAATATGTTTCATAATTATGCAGGCTGAAATCTGTATTATCATAACTGAAAATCTGATACGCCGGATTGTTATCGTAAACAGGACTTACAGATGGAGTGATGTGAATGAATGATACAGGATTATTTCCTTCATAAAATATTCTGAAGTCATCTCTGTGGAAATGTCCTGCGAACTGGGATAAGATAATATCGGAATAGTTTTTTATCAGTCTTATAAACTCGATGCTGTATTTTTCTTTCCATGTCGGCATTATCTTTTCACTGCAGTCGCCTTTACCGTGGATCGTGCCGTAAATATCAATACCGGGCGGAATATGATATGAAAGCATAAGCTTATTACCGTCGGCTTTGCACTTCCGGAATACATTTTCAAGCCATTCGAGCTGTTCTAATCCCGGATCGGTCAAAGTGTCACCGCAAATGTTTTTATAGTCTGAAGAAAAGAAAACCGTATTGAGAATCAGCATTTTGATTTTACTTTCATCACTTATATTCGACGGAAAATTTACAAGACAATATCCGCCTTTTGAAAAGTCCGTCCTGAATGAAGCATTGCTTCCCGTTTTGTTTACGACCGGTTCCCAGATTTCGGAAAGCATATTTAGAAATTTTCCATTCGGATCTATCATATAATCACCGCAGAATGAGTCATCATTTCCGACCATCGGAAATATCTGCGTATCGGGATAAAATTTTGTAATGAATGAGGTTAAGAACTTTATGGTCTTTTTAATGAATGCATACAGAGAATCCTGGTTTCCTGAGCCGGAAAACTTTTCATAATTCTCATTGAAATCATGTCCCATAAAATCCCCGGTTATAATAATAAAGTCCGGCTCGGGAATTCGATCTTTCATTTCTACCATTAACGATTTCAATAAAGGAAAATTAGAATCCCTTCCGTAATTACTGACACTTTTAATTTCCGACCCGTAAAAAATATTTTCCCATGAAGAATGATCTGACATTATTAGTTTATGGACAATTGTCGTATCATAAAATGGATCGAAGTGTAAATCGGAGAAATTCAGGAATTTGTTTTCCGGCGGATCCTTATGTATTGATGCTCCGGTGAAACTTAAGCAGAGCAGCAGTATAAATTGAATCAGTGGAAGTTTTTTCATAGAAAAAAATTAAACAGCTGTTTATGGAATATTTATTGTGACTTATAAATATGAGTTTCAAAGTTTTTAGTCAAAGGATTTGCAAATATAAACATAATGATTTTTGGAAAAAACATCTGAGTGTCTTTTTCAAATATTTTGAAAATATTCGTTCCTCTGAGTTATATAAAAAAAAGGGGTAAAATAATTTAATATTTTAACCCAAAGAATTTTCCTGTAAATGTTTCTTATTGTTTAACTTTCTTTTTTGATTTGCTTAATGATTTAGCTTTACCGTTTCCGTTGAGATGAATTTCAGGTAATGAAAGTATCGGTTTATTTTTGAAATCCGGAAGTATGACCGGTTTCTTTTTAAGCTGATCAAGCGCGATCTCAATTGCCTTATCAAGCTGCGGATCTCTTCCTTTTGCAAAGTCTTCCGGTGACATTTCCACTTCGACATCAGGATCCGTTCCGTAATTCTCCACCTTCCAGCCGACATCTTTCATGTAGGTTGCGTATTCCGGCTGTGTAGTCATTGTTCCGTCAGCGAGCATAAGTCTCGGGTGGATTCCGATAACGCCGCCCCAGGTTCTTTTTCCGACGAGAGTGCCGAGTTTCATCTGCTTGAAGTTATGACTAAAAATATCACCGTCTGATCCTGCATGCTCATCGGTCAAAGCAACGATAGGACCTGCAACGCTGTGGCTCGGATAAGTACCGACGCTTCCCCATCTTGAAAGATCATATCCGTATTGTTTTCTGGAAAGTTTTTCGAGAAGAAGCTGCGATACGTGACCGCCTCTGTTATCCCGCAGATCTACAACGAGACCGTTTTTTGCGGCTTCATGAATGTAGTATCTGTGAAATTCCGAAAATCCATTGGGTCCCATATCAGGAATATGTAAGTATCCGAGTTTTCCTTTAGATTTTTTATGAACATACTCTTTGTTCTTTTCTACCCATTCTCTGTACCGCGCTTCCGTATCAGTTGCAATTGTCCTTACTTCGAAATTTTTAAGCTTACCTGTAACAGCATTTTTAATAGTAATGCTCACAACATTTTTAACCTGATTTACAAGCAGCTCGCCCGGTGAAACTTCTTTCTTAAGTAGTTCGCCGTTTATAGAAATAAGATAATCGCCTTCATTGATCTCCGTACCCGGGGATTTCAGCGGAGAATTCTTTTTCCAAGAATCACCTTTAATAATATGTTTTATCCTGTAGGCGTTTTCTTTTTCATCAAATTCAAAATCAGCTCCGAGTTTTCCGATTTTATAAACAGGTGAAAGTCTGTAATCACCGCCGATTTCATAAGCATGTGAAGTACCTAGCTCTCCCTGCATTTCCCAAATGAGATCTGAAAATTCTGATCTCGAAGCAATTTTATCGAGAAGCGGCAAATATCTTTTATAAATTGTATCCCAGTTTATACCTGACATATCAGGAGTCCAGAAATGTTCTTTCTGAAGTCTCCATGCTTCGGTATACATTTGCTTCCATTCTCTCATCGGGTCAATGCTGACCTTAATTCTTGAGAGATCAAGCCAGTCATTTTTTCTGCTCCTGTGATGATGCGGTTCTTTCTCTGAATCATGATCTGAATAATCGGAAAGGATATTAGAATTTATATAAAGATTATTATCCTGTCTGTAAATTACCGTACTGCCGTCCATCGAAACTTTAAAGCTCTTAATGTTTTTTGCAACGTGTTCGTTTTTCTGATTTGTAAAATTGAACAGATCAAGTGATTCATCAGACGGATGCTGCTCCCAGTACCAGTGATGCAGCGAACCTTTTATTGGTTCTCTGCTGTAAAGCAATCCGTCTTTCACTGCAGTGATCTGAAAATAGTTTTTTTCCGGAAGAGGAAATGAAATAATCCTTTCATAAATTCCGTCAAGATCTATATTAACCGCGTGAATTTCAGATTTACCGTCTTTTGACTTTTTGCTTTTACGCTTTTCCGGAAATAATTTTTCATATTCCGGAGTAAAAGGAGAAGGCGTTTCTTTTTTTAAAGTGATAAGATATGGTCTTACTCCTAGAGAAAATCCAAGCTGAAAATAACTCGTGTCATAAACAGGATTATATTCTCTCTGTGATAAAAAATAAATGAACCTTCCGTCAGGGTCAAATGTCGGCTGATAATCCCTGAATCCGGTTGGCGTGATCTGAACGGACTTCCCGGTATCAAGACTGTATAAATGCAGAGATGCAAGATATTCAGCGTCTGACAAACTATAAACGATCCATTTTCCGTCAGGGGAAAAACAAAAATCTTCTATGCGTTCAAATTTACTTCTCGCTATTTTTTTAAAGTTTTTGTTATCCGTATCAATCAGATATAATTCATACCTGTTATTCGAAACTGCTAATTTATTTTCTTTGGGCGAGACTTTCAGATTTGCAATTATCCCCGCGCTGAAGAAATCCATTTTCTTGACTTCTTTTAATCCATCTTTGATGCTGTGTATTTCAATAGTTTCGCTACCGTTCTCATCCGAAACCGTAACTATATTTTTATTGTCATGCATCCATTGAGTATACCTGTATCTTACTCCGTATTGCATTCCCACCTGTAAAACCGAACCATCCCAGTTTGAAAACACGAATGACTTTCCTCTTGTGGTTACTGTTGATGAGTTACCGTCAGGACTGATATTATATGATTCAAGATATTTCACAGCATCGGAAAACTTTCTTTGTCTCTGAATTTTCGGACTGTAATATTTTATATCGATCATGCCTTCGACCTCTGTTTCAATATTATAAATGAAAATTTCAGCGCCACAGTGATAGACAATATTTTTCCCGTCGGTGTTTGAATTTCTCACATAATATTCTGAATTTGAGGAATGACTTTTAATATTCTTGCCTTCCATATCGCATGAATAGAGTTTTCCGAGTCCTTCATGATCGGAAATAAAAAATATTCTGTCTCCCACCCACAAAGGGCTTGCAAGGTTTCCTTTTATTTTGCTGAGAAATTTTTCAAATTTTCCGTTTCCTTTTTTATCAATCCAGAAAACTCCGGCAGTACCGCCTTTATATCTTTTCCATCTTGCGGGATCCATTGTATTTCTGCCTATCAGCACCCCGCCGCGCGGACCGAAGGAAACATTATTTCCTCTTCCGTAAGGAAATTTTACAGGAAGACCTCCTTCTGCAGATACACTGTACAGCATGTTTTTCCCGGATAACGGCTGTCCTGTATCTGAAGAAAATATTACGCTCCGGCTGTCAGGAGTCCATCCTTTGACTTTTGTTAAACCTCCGATAAAGGTGAGTCTTTTATTTGCTCCGCCTTCTGACGGGATAATATAAACATCATTTTCACCTTCTTCTTTTCCGGAAAATGCAATGAATTTACCATCGGGTGAAATATATGGGTTTGAAACTTCGCCTGAATTTGAAGTTAGTCTTCGCGCAACGCCTCCGGATAGATTTACTTCCCAAAGATCATCTTCGCTTACAAAGACAACTTTATCTCCGCATACAGCAGGAAATCTTTTATAACCTGTTTCGTTCATTTATTTATTATTTGAAATTAAATAAAAAGAATTGGATACGATTCATTCCTTTAAATGTTTATACAACTTAACTTTTTTGATAATTATTTTCTATAAAATATTTAATATTAATTAATGATTTATTATCTTGATCATCATATAAGACTTTAATGAGATCTAATTTTTTCACCTTAAAAAATTGCGTTTACTTCAGATTTAAAAATATGAATTTTAATCCGTAAATAATTTTTCCAGATAAATACTTGAATTCAAAACTGCCTTTTACCGGAACTACAATTTTTTCCGTAATGTCTGCCTTAGCTTCAGAGCACAATGCTGTAAACCTTTCCCAGGGATTTCCTGGTTTTCCTGTTGATCCTTTGCTTTACGAATTAGTTTACAAAGCATCGAAAGACGGATTTAATCAATACGCTCCGATGCCCGGTGTCAAATCGCTGAGAGAAGGTATCTCAAATGTGATCTCAGAAATTTACGGAGTTTACAGGGATCCTGAAACGGAGATCACAATTACATCAGGCGCTACTGAAGCTCTTTTTGCAGCCGTCAGTGTCACAGTAAATCGCGGAGATGAAGTAATAATTTTCGATCCGGCTTATGATTCATATGAACCGGCAGTAATTCTCAACGGCGGAGTTCCCGTTAGAATACCTTTAACATTTCCTGATTTTAAAATTGACAGGGTGGAAGTTCTTTCCGCTGTTAATAAAAAAACAAAACTGATTATTCTAAACTCACCCAATAATCCCGCCGGAACAGTTATTTCGCAAAGTGATTTTTTATTTATAAAGGAAATCGTTTTGAAAAATAATCTTTATATTCTGAGTGATGAAGTATATGAGCATATTGTTTTCGACGGGCTTAAACACCACTCGGTACTGGAGGATGATGAATTATTTAAAAGATCCTTTGCTGTTTCTTCGTTTGGAAAGACATTTCACACAACCGGATGGAAGGTCGGGTACTGCGCTGCTCCTGAAGAGCTGACATCAGAATTCCGGAAGATACATCAGTATTTGACTTTTTCTACATCAACGCCATTTCAAATTGCATTGTCACAATATATAACTGATATCGCAAGGATACGAAATCTTAAAAATTTTTATTCTGAAAAGAGAGACTACTTCCGCTCTCTTCTCATGAAAAACGGTTTAAAACCATTTTCTGCGAGCGCTACATACTTCCAGCTTCTCGACTACTCCGGCATTTCTGACGAATACGATCTTGACTTTGCCGTGAGACTCACTAAAGATTTCGGCGTAGCTTCCATTCCCCTTTCCGTCTTTTACAAAAATAAAACCGACAACAAAGTCCTCCGCTTCTGCTTCGCAAAAGAAAATGAAACTCTCGAAAAAGCCGTCGCAGCGCTTGCTAAAATAATCTGACTAAATAATTTTAATTTAGTTAATCAGCATAAGAAAAATTCTCTCTAATCTTCCCAAATATGAAAACGCATTCCGTAAGGATCTGCGAACATCTTACTCTTATCATTATATATCTGCGTTACTTTACATCCTTCTTTTTCCAGCAGCTCCTGTGCAGCGGGAACGCTTTCGACTTTGAATTCAAAAAATGTAAATCCGCTTTCACTATTTTCCACATAAAAATTTATTCCGTCCTTTATAAAATGTGTTTCAGCTTCCGAATGTTTTTCCTTTTGCATTCCGAGGACGTTCTCATAAAACTTAACAGCTTTGTCATAATCTTTAACTTGCACCGCAATATGCGGACTGAATGAAAATTTCATAATCTTATTTTAATTTTCATTAAAATAATTTAAAAATATTTCAAATAATATGACTCAGTGATTTTATAAAATATTTTTACTTAATTAAGATCATATTCCGGGACTGTCTGAAATCCCCTGAATCCAGTGTGTAAAAATATACACCACCGGCTAATTCAATTCCGGCAGTTACTGAATTGAATTCCGTCTCGTAATCACCTGAAGTCTGAAATTTATTTACAAGCGTAGCTACCTCACGGCCGAGTGAATTATAAATTTTCAACATTACATTTCCTGAGACGGGTATTGTATATTTTATTTTTGTAGCGGGATTAAACGGATTCGGATAATTCTGAGAAAGCATATACTTGTCTGCAATTATGCTTATGTTATTTGCCGCATTTGTTATCGTAGGATCTGCACTTTTAAAAATTCCGTTATTATAAGTTATTCCGTAAAGGTAATCTGAGTTATCAAAAATAAAAGTGTTGATCAATGCTCCCGGTGTCAATCCGGAATTATGGACATTCCAGGTATTACCGTTGTCTGTAGATTTATAAATACTTCCGCTGTGTGATACAAAGATATCTCCCTGTCGGTTCACTTCAAACGCGCTGATGCCGGAACCTGACCACCCGCCGTCCGGAATGATTTCCCATGTAATTCCTGCATCTGAAGATTTATGTAGTTGTCCGCTTGAATTTAAATACAGATTATTTCCTGAAACAGTAAACTTGTCCGGGAAAAAAAATTGTTCGAGGGTTCTTTCTATCCAGCTGTTTCCGTTGTCTGAACTAATAAGCAATCTCGACGGAAAACTGCTCAGAGAAGCTAAATAAATTTTACCGGCTGCATCAGTTTTTAGTACATTAAAAAAATTTGATTCCGGCTGAAATATTTTTAACCAGTTGTTACCGTTATCCGAAGATCTGTACAATTTTACAGAATCTGAGAAACCGGCCGAAGATGATAAAGCGAATATATTTCCGCCGGGAGAATTTGATATGTGGGTTATATTTGAACCTGTTTCAATTCCGTGGTTTGATAAATTCCATGTAACGCCGTTGTCAGCCGTTCTGTAGATCCCGATATTTCTTAGTCCCGTAATGATCTCACCGTTCTGACATCTATGAAGTATGTTTGAAAATACCGTAGGAAGATTACCATTCCTTCTTACCCAGCTCAGTCCGTTATCTGAAGTATAATGTATTCCCGATCCGGATGCAGTCATAATTGAATTCATGTCCAAAGAAGTAATTGAATTAAAAACCGGTACTGTTAAATTATTATTTTTTTCAACCCATGAAATTCCATTATTATCAGAATAATAAATTCCTAAAGACGATATTAGAAATACCGAGCTTCCTCCTGAATAAATGGAATTTATTCTGTTGACAGAATAGCTTTCGAATATCTGCGTCCAGCTGTTGCCCTGATCTGTAGATTTGAAAACCCTGCCTTCGGAAGTTCCTGCAAAATAATTATTCTGAACATCCTTATAAATTTTGCTGAAATTCAAATCCGTGATCCCGTTGTTTATTTCAATCCAGCTTACTCCGTTATTGGTTGTTTTAAATATTCCCGAACCCGGTAAAGCGGCAATTAAATTTTCACCATCTGCTAAAAGTCCTGATACGTTTAATGACGGAAGGTTTCCGTTTATATTAGTCCAGCTTGATGTATTGTCAGCGGATAAAAATATTCCGTTTTGTGTCGCGGAGATAATATTACCGGCTGTGTTAAATGCATAATCCCTTGATAAGAGCGAAGTTCCGTTATATGTGAATGTGTTAAAATTATTTCCGCCGTTAAGTGAAATGTGATTGTTAATTAATATCAAACCCTGCGGACTGACTTTAACAATTACCACCGAAGCCCAGAGACCGCTGTGCGGAGCGATGCTGATCGGATTGAAACTCCAGCTCTGACCGGAGTTTGTCGTCCACCATAATCCGCCCGAACTTTTGCCTAAATAAACTGTCCCGGAATTGCTTACATCCATGCATATATTGGAATTCACCGATCCCTGCTCTGTTCTGTTCCACTCTTCACCGCTGTCTGTAGAAATATATAAGCCTTCATTTCTCAGCACGGCGAGATTTCCATTTGGAAGTTTCTTCATATCTAAAACTGTTCCCCCGTATGGTCCGTTCAATCGCGTCCAGTAATTTTGTCCGTTGGATTGAGATATAGTAAATAGATATAATGTTATTATGAAGATTAAAATTTTCATGACCGTAATTTTAAATTATAATTATATAAAATTATCTCTAATTATATTTATATACGAATAAATATTTCACCAAACGTAGAACTCTTATTTTATAGGATTTCTGCCTGTGCTGCTTTAGTCCTGATTAATTAATTTTTGATAATAACTGTTGAATTTTTCAAAGTCATCAGTTTCAAATAATTCATGAATGATGTAATGAATTTCTGAAGGAGCTTCATTCTTTATGTGTTTGATCAGTTCAACAGAAGTTTTATAAGAAGGACCTTCGTATCCATCCTTTTTAAGAAATGATCTTAATGCAGAGTTTAACTCAACTTCGCCCATATATTCGCTCAATATGTAAAATGCAATTGCTCCCTTGCCGTAAGAAATGTAAGTCTGTTGCGGATTTACATAAATTAGCGGTGATTCTTTATCAGTTTCTTCAGACCTTCCGCTCATATACCTGTTAAACTGTTTTGAAAGAAAATTTAAAGCACTGCGTTTTCCGTATTGCTCTTCATAAATTTTTGCAGTGATATATTCTGTAATGCTTTCCGTGATCATCAGCGCACCTGCTGCATCAGCCGGCATAACCTGATTTCCCCACCAATGGTGAGTGAATTCATGAGCCGCAGTATAAAATGAAATATCAGTATATTTATCTCCCGCATGAGATGTATCATTAATAAATCGGATCTCGGAAATCTGAATTGTGTTAACTGCTGCCGTTGCAAAGGTTCCAAAGGACAATGGAAATTCAATGATCTTTATATTATCGTAGCGGTATTCTCCGAAGTGTTTCGTGTTGTAATCCAGCGCTGATTTTATTCCGTATGAAATTTTCGGCAGACACATAGTGTGCGCGTTATGATGATATATGCTGATGTCTTTTTCTTTATGTGTTTCATGATATATTTTATAGTCAGCGGAATTTATTCCGAATCCAAATTTAATTTTACCTTCAGGACGGAAATGAAAATATTTTCTATCTCCTTCGGACCATTCCTCTAAAAGTTTTCCCGGAGCTGTTACTGTCTGTTCTTTTCCTGTACTGACAATAATTTCCAGATCAATTAAATCTGAATCCATTGACTGATAATGGTTTGCATGTGACAAAGTATCTTCCGGTGAAAGCTGTGTTTCATCCGCAAAATATCCGAGCCTCGGAAGTATATCACTTCTGATGTATGAAGCTTTCTTAAAAATGTTTGAAGATTTATGAAGTAAAGTCGCCGGATAATTTTTTATCTCAAACGTAAGAATTAATGTGTCCTGCGGCTCAATTCCTTTCTCTAGTTTAAATGCCCAAAATTTTAAAACACTGTCATACGCTATTATCTCTGCTGTCACCGGTATTTTTATTTCGGTAATTACATCATAGCCGGTTTTTATCAGCAAAGTGTCTATAGTTTCCTGTGTTTTATTAACAAGCGCATAAGATCCTTCCGCTGTAAAAGAATTTTCTACGGGATACAGATTCAGTTTAAGAAATACCGACACTATTCTCGGCTGAGGTATTCCGGAATAAAACGAAAATCTGCTTTTGAAATTTTTCAGATATTCTGATTCCTGATTCTCCTTTATTTTATTGCTCATCCCTTTTAGTTCTTCCCTTTGAAGATAAATTCCTGTTAATACAAATACAAGTGATAGCATTACTGCGGCAAAAATATGCTTTCTGTGCAGCTTTGATCTTAATGCATAAATTCTCTCACGTATAGTGTTTGTTTTCAGACGGCGGTTTACAAGAGTCGTAAGCCATGCAAGGATAACACAGAATATTCCCCAGTAAATTTTATAACTGAAATACGGAATTAATGAGTTACCGTATCCCGTAATGTCAGAATAGTTCAAAAAAAATTCTTTATCGGGATTCTGATTGAATTGATACAGAATACTTTCAATTCCAATCGAAGGAAGATAGTCTGTCCCGATCACTCCGAGAATTAACACAAATGTTCCGGCAAAGGGATTTGAGATTATGGTCTGAATAAAAAGCGCAGCGACTGCCCAGATCACCAGCCCTGAAAGATGAATTCCGAATAATGTAAATAAATAATTTCCAATATCGATATGATAATATCCGCTGAAGAGCTGAACTGAAATTCCTGTTAACATCAGTGTCATCAACAGCAGCATCTGCATTTGTATTAAAGCAATAAGTTTAGAATAATAAAATACTCCGTCGGACAACGGAGATACAGCTTCAAGTTCTTTCATTCCGGAATTTTCAGATCTGCTGATGAGTAAACCGGAATATAAAAATGTCAGGAATTGAATCAGAAGTGAGTAAAACAAAAATGGTTTTCCGAGTATCATACCGGTGACCGGAAGTGTATTGATCCCGGTCTGAGGATTTATTTTCAGTATGAGCGCTGCAATAAAAATCGCACCGGCAAACAGCATAATAATAAAAGGACTGCTTCTAATAATGTAAAAAAATTCGGACTGCGATATTTTCCAAACCGCTTTTACGTTCGGTATAAATGCTAAATTAATCTCAGCTTTTTCAGTTACGGTATTCCCGGCTTCGGTAAATGAACTAACATCAGCTTTAATATTATTTGAATTACCCTGATCTTTCTTTTCAATAAGAAATGAAAAATTAAAGTATCCGTATGTTAAAACCGCTGCTGCCGCTGTCAGCCAGAAAATTCTGTTAAGTAATATAGAATTGTCAAATGGGATGGGAGCAGTGCCGTATTCCGAAGGCGTAAGAAATTTTGTATTGAGCTCATATAAATTTTCTCCGAAAGGATCTGAAATAATTCCCAATAAGCCGGAGCTCCCCGTAATGCTTGTAACTGCTGCTCTGAGCAGAAGCAGTATTATCACGGATATAAATCCGGCGTAAATGTTCTTCGTCCTGATGATTACAGCAAAGACTACTGCGCTAGCAAATAAAATATTCGGAAGGAGATAAATAAAAAATGTCTTAAGATAAACTTTGAAATCAAATGCTGTCACCTGCTCTGCGTTTACTCCGGGCAGATTCACTCCGACGGCAAGTCCGGACAAAACAAGTAATGTAATGATTACTATTAACGAAACTCCTGCTGTAAATTTACCGGCAAGGTATTCGGTTTTTTTCAGCGGATACGAATATAAAAATCTATCCGTCCTGCTGCTGAAATCTCTGTAAATTGAATAACCGGCTAATGCAGGTATCAGAAACAAAAAAAGTTTATTGAAGAAAACTGCATACGAATGTATGTTTAATGGTGAATTTGCTGTGACTGCAGAAGATGTTCCTTCACCAAAAAGTCCGGCCGAACCTGCAATAGATAAAAGCGCTGTTAAAAAAAATATCAGCGCGTAGAAATAATACGCAGGTCTTTTCAGGCGGTAATATATTTCGAACTTAATTATGGATGCGGTCATATTCTGACTGAATGTGAGCTGTCATCAAGCGTTGTAAAATAAAGATCCTCAAGACACGGTTCCGCTGCAGCAAATTCAGGCGAAGGTTTAATTTCTGAATACGCTCTGATGTTGATTGAATTATCTTCGTTATACTCAGTTGAAATTACTTTATATATTTTTTCCATTTCAGATAGTTCGTAAGGATTGATTCTTTTTTTCCATATTTTATTTTTAAGTTCTCTGACAGAGTCTGAAGGAGAACCTGTTTTAAGAATTTTTCCCCTGTTGATAATAGCCATGCTTTTGCAAAAATCATTAATATCATCCACAATGTGCGTGGAAAAAATAATAATATTGCTGCTTGCCATCTCCCGCAGTAAATTCAAAAACCGTTTTCTTTCTGCGGGATCAAGACCCGTTGTGGGCTCGTCTACTATAATTAGTTTCGGATCATTCAGAAGTATCTGCGCAATTCCGAATCTTTGTTTCATTCCTCCTGAAAAATTACTCACATTCATTTTTCTGAATTCATTCAGATTGGTCAGCTCGAGCGCTTTCTCTGTTACTTTTTTTCTTTCCTTTGATGAGGAGATACCTTTCAGTACAGCAAAATAATTAAGTAAGTCTTCAGCGTTCACACCCGGATATATTCCGAAATCCTGGGGAAGATATCCGAGAACTTTTCTGAGACTTACCGGATCTTTCAGCGCGTCAATTTTATTGAATAATATTCTTCCTGTGTCAGGCAGCTGAACAGTAGCAATAATTCTCATTAGAGTTGATTTACCCGCGCCGTTAGGACCGAGAAATCCGAACATGCCTTGACCGATCTCTAAATCTATGTCTTCAAGAGCCTTTAAATTATTACCATATGTTTTACTCAGTTTATTTATTGTTAACTTCAAAGAAAGTGTAGTTGAATTATTAAGTTTCCCTTATTTACATACTAACTGAGATGAATTACAGAAAAATTTTTATGAATGTTTTAAAAAAATTTCAGGAGGAAATATACGCTACGATTCTGTCATTAGTTATAATTTGATCTGAGGCGTGATGAATCCTGATGATTCAGTAAATGTTAAATCCGGAATCGCGTTGTATGTATAATGATCAACAAATTTTGTCTGTGCTCAGGCGAAAAGTATCCCCTTAGCACATCATATTTGAATTGCTTACTTCTGTTTCAGGCGGCGGGTAATCTTTACACTGCTGTAAATTTACAGCATCTATTTTTTATAGATCTTCAGATCCCTGAATTTAAAATAAGAAAATCCGGGCGATACTGTATTAATTTTATATTTAAAAAACTGGTTTACTTTTGGTGAAGCGATTGTAATATCCGCATACTGTTCGTTTGGAAGTATGTTCAGTGAGACAGCGTTGTATATTACAAAAACGCTGGGTCCGGACTCATATGAGATTGTCATTGGTTCTGCCGAACCATTATTTTCCCCTGAATAATAAAATGTTAATCTTGCGCTGTCCCTGTCTGTGAAATTTAAAGTGCTTCCCGTTATGCTGAGTGATTTTGTTGAGCTGCCTGAACTTATTCCGACCGAATCACCGGATACTTCAGCTAATAAAACTTCACCTGTATTCGGAGGAGGCGTTACTGTATCGTCACTGCTGCATCCGGAAAAAATCGAAAATGAAATTAAGATCAGTATTGCGGAGAGTATTAAAATTGTGTGTTTGTTTGTCATTAGTTTTTAATTGTAAGATAACAAAATATATATTTATATTTAAAGTATCTACTCTTTGATTCCGGTTTTATCTTTTTGAAATAAGCATTTATTGTTTCGGCTTTATATATGAAAATAATTAAAATATTAAATTTCAAATAAGATGAATTTTTAAATTCATTTTTTTATATTGGTAATCTTAGAAAGTAATTCATGTTATTAAATTAATTTCTTTTAATAAAAATATTTCTTTTATTAAATCCTGTTCGTGAATAGAAAAGAATTTCTCAGACTTACCGGTTCTTCAATTGCCCTCGGAGCAGTCGGTTCAGTTTTTCCGTCGATTCTTAAAAACGAAACCGTTCTTGCTAACATTGATAAGTATGAACATATAGTCGTTCTGATGCTTGAGAACAGATCATTCGATAATATGCTTGGTTATCTATACTCCCCGGGTGAAGTTCCGCCCGGCGATTACTTCAATGGTGTAGCCGGGAAAAATTTATCAAATCCTCTGAATATAAATCCATCCGACACGGTTTATTCAAAAGACAGTGTTAAGGTTTATCCCGATACTATAATGACAAATCCGAGCCCCGATCCCGGAGAAGAATATCCACATGTGAATACACAGCTCTTCGGAACTATACTTCCGGATTCAAACAAATACAGACACATATCACAGATGCAGCCGCCTTACAATGAACCTTTTCCCGTACCTGATACTGCATCAATGAATGGATTTGTAACTGATTATATTTATTACTTTAAATTATTTTTCGGAAGATATCCAAAGGACGATGAATACAAGATCATCATGGGCTGCTTTCCGCCAACTGCAGTTCCTGTTATAAGTAAACTCGCAAAGGAGTTTGCCGTGTGTGATAACTGGTTCTGCTCTGTGCCGACACAGACTTACTGCAACAGATCATTTTTTAACTCTGCCGCTTCATGGGGGTTTGTAAATAATTCTCCTTCGGAAAGATGGGTTAATAATGCCGGAGTCACTGTTTATAACCGCCTGCAGGATATGAATGTACCGTGGAAAGTTTATTTCGATGTACTTGATATTATTCCCGCTACTCTTCTGCTTCATTTACCTAGACTTATAAAACATCTTGATCACTTCTGTACTTTTGATAAATTTCTTTCAGACGTAAAGAACGGCAATCTGCCGAGATATTCCTTTGTCGAGCCGAGAATGCACTGGTTTCATAATGATGAGCATCCCCCTGATGAAGGCAGTATGCAGAATACAAATTTTCCGGCGCCTTCAAATGTACTTGCGGGAGAACAGCTGATACACACTGTTTATAATGCAATAAAAAATTCCAATAGTAAAACAAACAATTATCAGAATACTCTGCTGATCATTACATATGATGAGCACGGCGGATGTTATGATCACGTGCCGCCGGTAAAAGTAACTCCGCCTTATTTAAATATTCCCGTACCTTACACACACGGAAACGAAATGGGATTTAATTTTGACAGAAGCGGTCTGAGAGTTCCTGCCGTACTGGTCTCAGCTTATTTTAAAAAGAATACGATCATTCATGAGCAGTTAGAACATACATCCGTTATTAAAACTCTTAAGGAAAAATACGGATTTAATTATCTGACAAACAGAGACGAATTCAACCCGGCTTCGCTGAATAATCTTTTTAATCTCAGCAAACCGCGTGATAGAAGCGACTGGCCTGAAACTCATCCTAGACCATACAGTTATTTCGGTGACAGGGAATATTTTAATAACGAAAAGTTAACCGGATTTCAGAGAGGTCTTGTAGGAATTGCCATGAAACATGCAGGAATAAATCAGCCTGTTCCCGGAACTATAGGCGGCGCGCTTGAGATGCTTCAAAGAGTTAAGGATATAATGTTTCCAGGATTTTGTTTTTAGAATATGAAAAAAATTATAATATATATTGTTCTACTATTCAGTCTGACGTTCACTGATAATTCATTCGCACAGCTTATAAAGTTTATCGAAACTTTTGAGTCACCGGACGCTGAAAGCCGCGGATGGAAATTCATCAACAATGACGGTAACATGGTTGAGTATCCGGTGCTAAGCGGTTCTTTTACTTTTACAGACGCCGGTTATCTTTATCCGCATGCCGGAAATTATTTTATTAATTATAATTCGCTCAATGCAAATGATGACCGACTTATAGATGAATGGGTAATTTCACCGCAGATAAAAATTGACAAGTATGACCGTCTTTCATTCTGGTGCGGAGCCGTGGATAAAAGTTATAAAGATACTCTAAGGGTTTTAATCTCCGTCACGGAAAATAATATTCAGGATTTCGTTGAGATTGACAGATTCAAAGTGGAAGGACCATCGACCGTATGGCATAATAAAACTTACGACCTATCTTCTTATGCAGGTAAAACAATTTACTTTGCCGTTAACTATTATCTCAAAGATGGCAGCGCACTGGGCGTTAGTTCTGATAATGTGTGGATAGATCATTTCATTGTCGAAAATCTAATCGGTCCTGATGTGATCGTAGAAAAGTATGAGCTTGATCAGAATTATCCGAACCCGTTTAATCCTTCGACAAATATTATTTTCAGTCTTCAGTATGATTCGGATGTCAGCATAACAATTTATGACGCATTGGGAAAGCAGACTGAGACACTTGTGAACAGGAATTTTAAATCCGGAAGATATAAAGTATTCTGGAACGGAGCCAACTATTCAAGCGGAGTTTATTTCTATAAGATAAGAGCTATTTCAGGCAGTAACACTTTTGAAGATACAAAGCAGATGATACTTATAAAATAATTCCAGTAATTTTTAATGATTTCCGATTATTAATTTTAACTGGCCGGAAATCTTATCCGGTTTTTTATTTCATTTACTCAGATTATTTCCGGAACAGTAATGTTAATATCCTCGGAACCTGTGTTCTGTCTTCATTATCAAAATATTCATTAACTTCCTTAATTTTCAGCCCGTACTTTTTTGCCGGAACAATAAAGTCTGAAATGTTATGATTAAAACAAGTTACCGTTTCTATTCCCTTTTCAGTTTCAAATCCGGCTTTTGTCCCGGTATACTGTTTGTATGGATGCAGCTCGCCAATAAATATGTAACCGCGGGGATTCAATGCTTCAGTGGATTCTTTAAAGACATGTTCAAGATCTTCTATGTGTTCGAGCACAAGACTGAAACTGACAAGATCATATTTTTGCGTAACAAATTTCCATTCCTTTTTAATGTCCGAATTCACAAAACTAACATTAGGTGAATTAATTTTTTGCTTCGCTTTCTCAAGCATTTCGGCAGAAAGATCAACTGCCGTAATTTTCTCTGCACGTGTTACAAACCATTCCGTATTTTTTCCCGTCCCGCATCCGATCTCGAGACATGATTCAAAATTAATATTGTTAAGTTCGTTTCTGAGCGCTATTCTTTCAAGATCTCTTGTCTTGTTTAAATCTGTGTCGTATTGATTCGCCCAAAGATCATAAGCTTTTTTTGGATCCATATAGATCTTTAATATTTGTTTTGTTTAAAGTTCTTGGTTATTTGATCAAACGAAACTTACCTGACATGAGTTTTATTTCCAGACCTGTAAAACTTCAGCCGAAATTTTCATCAAGCTCAAGTTTCTGTATTCTCGATCTTATTGCGCCGGCGGTCCTTCCGGACTTCTTTGCAATAGTTTCAATTGCTTCTCCCTTGCTGTACATTTCCCTGAGTTCATTATCAAGTTTCTTTGACCACGGCAAATATGCTGAACGGTGTCTCTCCCTGATCCTGTCAAATGATTTCCCGTTATGGATTGAGCTGTTTTTTTCATCAGAAAATTCTCTGAAATCCGGTTTTTCAAATGGGATTTTTCCGTCTTTGAATTTATCCTTATTACTGCTGCTGCTTTTCTTCAGATCAGGCTTTATAATGAAAATGTCAGGGGATTCCTTCAGACCTTTCGGAACCAGACATTCGGGGATAGAAAGTTTTTTCCTCGTTCTCGTTACTGCTACATAAAGTAAATTTATTTCTTCATTCAGTTTTGACGAACTTAACCCTTCCGACTTTAATTCATCCGCTTTCTCCTTAATTTTTTCCTCTGTCATAAAATCATTCACAAGCCGGACATCATCGTATTCCATTCCCTTGCATCTGTGAATTGTCGAGAAAATAATTTCGGCAGTGTCTTTTTCATCATCATTAACATGCATTGCTTTTATTCTTCTGATTATTTTCGGAAGATCATTGCCGTATTTCTTTACTATTTCTACTAACATAGACAGCTGCATATCTTCCGTCTTTTCAATATACTGATGAAGCTCACTCATGCTTTTCATAGTTTTTAAAAGCTTGTCTCTGATAAGTTTTCTCTTTCCGTTGTATAAATGCAGCACATCATAAAGCGATGCTCCTTCATCGGCATATGTGTAAGAATTTATATTGCCTTCAAAATACAGCCGCGTGTATTTACTATTTTCGGTTACTGTTTCAATTGCTTTTATCAGAAGACCGAGATTTGTTCTGCCTAAAATTGCAGTCACTTTGCTGTTATCATTTTCGATTGCTGCTATCTCACCGGATATTGGCGTATTCGTAAATGATTTCAGAAGATCCTTTCTTTTCAGTACTGACATTGCCAGATCAGCAATGTCCTGTCCGAAACGAAAACTCTTCGTAAGACCATATGTCGTGAAGTCTGCCTTCTCCAGTGAATTAACAGCGTATCGCCATCCGTAAATCTGCTGATGCGTATCGCCGACAATGACTTTTACCGCATCCTGATTCATAAATACGTCAAGCATTACAGCTGAAGCATCCTGCCCTTCATCAAAAAGTATATAATCAAATTCGAGCTTCGGTTCGGACAGCTGAAATTTTTTTAAATAAAAATCATGCGTGATCTCAATCTCCGAATTATTCATCTTCGCAAGAAGAAGTCTTGTTTGATTCTCAATGAATCCATAATGCTTCATCACAAAGGTCATTGCCTCTTTATCGGAAACTGTCTCCTTATAATTCAGCTCGCTGACTTTTTTTACGGTGCTGTTGCAGAAGTATGAAAGAAATTTAAGAATGTGATTTGCCGCAATGTACTCACCGTGCTGCTCTCCCGGACTTTTAAGCCGGAGTATGTCTATTACGTCGTGAGATTTAAATCCGTGAGCGCGTACCTTGTAATTGTATTTATATACGATCTGCCTGAAAGCAAGCGAGTGAGCGGTTTCCACTTTGACATTGTTAAGCCCTTTTGCTGCAAATTTTTTTACAGCTTCATTTCTTACTGATCTGTTAAATGCGAGATAAAGAATTCTGCTGTTCTGCGGACGGGTTTTTGCATATTCGATGATCGTTGTGGTCTTGCCTGAACCTGCCACAGCATTGATCTTTATATTGCCTGCGGAGCTGATAATAGCTTTTTGTTCTTCTGTTAATTTCATGTTTTCTTTTAAGTTAATATTTCGTTTTCAAGAATTTTCGCCGTTACATTATTTTCCATAAATCATTTTTAAAAAATTCCCGGATCGCTAAATGATGCCCTTACGAACCGCATCAAAGTTAAATATTCTGATAAAAAATATCAAAGCAGTATATAAATTTTTTATGTGGAATTTGTTTTTTATAATTCCCAGCCCAAACATAAAAGTATATTGTCTTTTAATTTATGGTTCTTTTATTTTAGATCAGGACCACTTTGTTATGCAATAATTATTAAGTATTACAAATTATAAATGTGAGTTTAAATTTAAATATATCAGAGATATATTGCATCCTATTATTCAGAATGTCTTCAAAAAAATCTTACCCTGATTTGAAATTTAAATTCATTTTAAAATGAATCTTCCTAACCCATTACAGAAATACGTATTCGTTTCGATTGCTTTACTTCTTGGTATTTTAGCTGTAATCGCACCTATATGGCCGGAAGGTCCGCTGGAGCCCAGACTAGGAATGCTGCTGGTTATAACCGGTGTACTGGAAATTTTACACGGCTTCAGAAGGGCAACTGATTCTGAAAGAAAATCCGCCTGGTTCAGCGCGTCCATCACTTTGATGTTCGGGGTACTTCTCATCAATGCATCTATTATCATGGGAACTGCGCTGATAATTTTAATCGCGGTTTCTTTTTTTATTGACGGAGTCAAATATGGAATTGAAGCTTTTAGAAATTACAGGAAAGGTTCTGATTATAAATTTGACGCTCTGGCAATGATCGGAAACTTTTCGGTCATTGCCCTGATATTTTTTACAAAAAATTTCGGAGCTGACTGGACAATAGCTCTTGCCGGAGCATGGAGGATCTTCGGAACGGCAGTTTCCATCTTCAATGCAAAAGAAGGAGTTATCGAATCAAGCGGAAAAGATGTTATTGAAAGTCTCGGGCTGCCGGATAATCCTTCAGTTAATAGCACTGTAAAAAAAATTATGTCCGAAGAAGTTTTAAGACGTCCGGTTGATAAAGGATGGATCTTACTTTTTTTAATTCTCTTATTTGCTATTCATCTCGGCAGAATGGGGTTTGACAAAACCGCTCTCGGTATTTTATCACCGGGCTTTGCTCTCTTCGGAGATATCGTAATTGCATTAATTATTACATTTGGTATCATCACTCCGCTTAAGGCTGTGTTCAGAAAATTTACCGCACCTTTGTCAAGAAAATTGTGGACGTGGGTTGATGAAGTTCCTGCTGAGCAAAGGAAGTGGTATAGTCTCAGAAGGGTTGTAAATAATTATCTCGAACGGCGTCTGAGAGTTTCCATCCGGCTGCGTAACTCGGGTTATTCATACAAAACGGCATTCATGACAGGTATGCAGACCGGACTTCCTTACGCAGCAATGTTTGCCGCTATAATTCCTGTATTCGGAATGAGCTGGTATTTTGACACGGAGAACTGGGCTGCGGGAATCTGGGACAGCTGGGCTGCATCGCGAACAAATGAGTGGAGAATGGCGATAGCAGAGTCAAGCGGGGAAATTATCAATGCTGACGCATTCAGATTATTACCGGAAGGAGTAAATGATAATTCTGATTTTTCCTTTATTGTGATCGGGGATCCGGGAGAAGGAGACGCATCGCAGCTTTGTCTGAAAGATCAGATACAGATAGTTTCGGAAAAACCGGATGTGAAATTTCTTATAATCTCTACAGACATTGTATATCCCTCCGGAGAGATGAAGGATTATGAAAATAAATTCTGGCTTCCGATGAAAGGGATAAGCAAACCGGTCTATGCTATCCCGGGTAATCACGACTGGTATGACGCGCTTGAAGGTTTTACCGTTACATTCTTTGAACCTAAAGCTGCGTATGACGCAATGATTGCAAGAGTGAATGCAGATCTTAAATTTTCCGCTTCTACGGAAGGGCACATAAATAAAATGATAAAGGAAGCTGAAAGACTCAAAACAGATTACGGAGTCAAAACAGGTTTTCAAAAATCACCTTACTTCCAGATTCAAACCGATAAGTTTGCATTTATTACCATTGAAACAGGAGTGACCCGGACGATTGATGATATTCAGATGGAGTGGCTGAAACAAGTGCTCGAAGCGTCAAAGGGAAAATACATTATGATACTGATCGGTCATCCGTTTTATGCTATTGGAGAATATCAGGGAAATCTCAATCCGGATTTTGAAGCGCTGCATCAGCTGCTTCGTGACTATAAAGTTAATCTGGTAATGGGCGGGGACACGCATGATCTTGAATATTATGTGGAACACGGCTTCGGAAATGATCCGGAGTCAAAGATGTATCATTTTGTGAACGGCGGCGGCGGAGCTTATCTCAGTATCGGAGCTGCAATGAAGCCAAAAGATCAAATGCCGGAAAAAGAATGGGCGCACTATCCTGCTACTGAACCGTTAGTTAAAAAAATTGAAGACAATAATAATATTCTGAAAGCGCCTGCATGGTACTGGACAAAGAATCTCGGGGGATGGCCTTTTAATCCTGAATTTCTTTCCGCCGCTTTCGACTATAATAAATCGCCGTTCTTTCAGAGCTTCTTTGAAATAAAAATTGAACCGTCCAAAGGTACTGTCAGCTTAATTCCATACGGAGTCAACGGTCAGCTGAAGTGGAAAGATATAGAAACATCAGATAATGTAAGACCGCCGGATAAATCTATGGACTCAACTGCTGAATGGGTGTTTCCAATGACTGCAAATTTAGAAAAGCAGTAGCGGAGAAATTTATTTATTCAGAAAAGATGAATACATCCATACCAGTTTCTCCTGCTCTCTTATGTAATCACTCATTAGCGCGTTGGTGCCTTCATCTCCGGCTTCATCTGATAAGTCCAGAAGTTCTCTCTGTATGCCGATCAAGACTTTGAAAGAACTAAGAATATTCTGAACCGACTTCATTCCGTCGGATACCTGTGAACTTTCTTTTATTTCTGATTCTTTCGAATAAACTGAATGTCGGTGATCCGGTGAATAACCCAGCGTAAGAATTCTTTCTGCGATCTCATCGATCTTAAGAAAAAGATTGTTATACAGCTCTTCGAATTTCAAATGAAGTTCAAAAAATTTCTCGCCTTTTATATTCCAGTGAAATCCTCTTGTGTTTTGATAAAACACCGAATAATTAGCAAGCAGTATATTCAGCTTATCGGCGAGTTCTTTTGATTTTTTACTGTCGAGTCCTATGGCGCTTAGATTTTTCATGATAGTGTTTTTGATTAAAAATTATTGGAGTTATAAATTAAATTATATACATCTGCAATTAAACTCAATTATTAATCTTCATCAACACCCGAAATCAAATGAGAACAGGCTTTTCACTTATTATAAGCAGACGAAATCAGTATTTTTGGATTGTATAATTAGCTGAGTGAAGTTAAATAATTTTAATAACGCACTGACGTTAATCAATAACAAATTTTAAAGCCGGGAATACCGGCGCTTTAATAATTAAAATAAACTGATATTATGAAATTCACTTTTGACAAAACCCTTACAGGCACCGGCTTTGATGATGCAGTTTTAAAGGTCACCGAAGAGTTAAAAAAAGAAGGTTTCGGAGTGCTTACCGAAATTGATGTTAAAGATACACTTAAGAAGAAAATAGACGCTGAAATAAGTAATTACAAGATACTCGGCGCATGCAATCCTGCTTTCGCTCATAAAGCAATACTTGCTGAAAACAAAATAGGAGTTTTCCTGCCGTGTAATGTAGTAGTGCGGGAAACTGATAACGGAGATATAGAAATTTCTGCTGTCGATCCGGTAGCTTCAATGTCAGCAGTTGAAAATGAACGTCTCGGAAGTCTTGCTAATGAAGTTAGGGATAAACTTATGAAAGTAATAGAGCAGATATAACAAGCGAATTTCAGTTTGTTCTGAGTTTACTTTTTTACAAAAAGGTATTCATGATATTCTCCTGAGAAATTGAATCCGGTTTTTTTGTAACACTCTATCGCAGCTGTATTATCAACATGGACATTCAGTCCGATGTGATCCGTTGTTTTAAAAAGATCACTGCATAATGCCGAAGTTAGTTTGCGGCAGATTGATTTTCCCCTGTGAAGCGGATGTGTAGTAATATTTCCAAGCGCAGCAACTTTGTACTCCGTGGAGTATACATGAATTCCCGCAGCTCCGGTTAATTTTCCGTCTGTATAATATCCGAAATATTTTCCGGTCTCAAGCATACGAATATCAAACCAGTTCCCGGGATAAGCATCAGCATAAAATTTCCGGATCTCCTCAATGTCTTCAGATAATAATCTTCTTATGTTGTCCCTTTCATTCATATCCAGAAAAAAATTTTTCAATAAACACATTTTATAATGTCTGCCGAAATCCTCTGACTTATATTTATTTGAAAAAATTGTTTCAAGACCGGGTGAGAGATGAGTATAAATTTTATCCGGAAGTTCAGGTGAAATTCCTTTTAGTAAATCCTTCATATTTTTTAAATCACCGTCACAGACTGCAAGCAATACCGGAAGATCCACGCCGGTATAAAGAAATGCTATTTCAAGAATTTCACTTCCTTCTGTAAATGCAAACCATTTTGTATGTTTAAAAAAGAATTCATCAAGATCTCCGATCGGATAAATATGCAGGCAGGTGTTTTTTCTGAAGAAATATTCTATAACTTTTTTATCTGAAAGAGTTATTATTTTTTTCACGTGTATTTCATTGGTATGTATTTTTAAATTATAAAACTGATCATTTTATATTCTTAAAAAATATATTTACCGGAAATTTAAGATTGAATTAAAATTAAAAATCAATTTAGTTAACTTGTAAAAATAATAAAACCGATTAAAAAATGGAAAAAGAAGATTTAAAAAAATACTGCGAATTGATAGTAAAAGCAGGTGTCAATTTATATGAAGGACAAAATCTTGCCATAGGTTGCGGGATCAGAAATGCGGATTTCGCGCTGATGCTTGCAGATACAGCTTATGAATGCGGAGCAGGCTATGTTGATATAATTTTTAATTCAAATGAACTTACAAGAAGCCGCGTTGACCATGCAAAGAAAGCGGCAAATATTAATTTTATGCCGAACTATCCTATAAGCAGAGGATTTGAACAAATTGCAAATGACTGGGCTTTTATAAGGATTGATAACCTGGAGGAAATTAATGTGCTGAAATCGCTTGATGCAAATATTCTAAGTACAATAACAAAAAATGAACAAAGCGCGCTGAAGGCAATGTCCAAAGCTATTGCATCGGCAAAGATTGCATGGTGTATTGTGGCCGCTCCGGGATTGAACTGGGCTGCGAAAGTTTTTGACTCAGAGCCTTACAGCGAACTTGAAAATAAATTATGGGATAGTCTCACCAAAATTCTCAGACTTGACAAGCCAAACCCGGTAAAGGAGTGGAAAAATCTGGGGAAAAAACTTGTCAAAAGAGGAAATCTTCTAACGGATCTGAAAATTGACAAGCTTGTCTTTACAGGTCCGGATACTGATCTTGAGATAGGTCTTACCCGGAATGCAGTATGGAGAGGCGGATTGGTGAAAGCTCAGAACGGCAGAGAGTTCATCCCGAATCTTCCTACTGAAGAAGTATTTACATGTCCTGATTTCAGCCGGACAAACGGAAAAGTAAAAGTTACCAAACCTGTGAAAGTGCTTGAGAATTTACTGACCGGCATTTGGTTTGAATTTAAAGACGGAAAAGTCGTTGATTTCGGCACTGATGATAACAGGGAAATTCTTGAAAAATATTTTGAAATAGATGAGGGCGCTTCATATCTCGGTGAGGTTGCACTGGTTGATATTAATTCCGAAGTATATAAATCCGGTCTGATCTTAAACAGTATTCTCTATGATGAAAATGCAGCCTGTCACATTGCGCTGGGAAGAGGTATACCGATGTGTTTTTCAAATAAAGATGAGATCATTACTCCTGCGGATATGAGATTAAATAAATGCAACGAATCCGTTGTTCATACTGACTTTATGATCGGTTCAGAATTTATAAATGTAAAAGCTACCGATTATGACGGACTAGACCATCAGATTATTAAAGACGGATTGTTTGTAATTTGAAAAATTCTTAATGTTTTTTAATCTAAAACGGTAACTCTGACTCCATTCTTATATCCGGAATCTGAATCCGTTAATGTGATCACCCCTGAATCTCCT
>Ga0138256_10000699_pt1 | contig 36128 bp, 15 predicted proteins | sample KNB2016incub_MG_FD_105486 | JGI IMG/M metagenome (GOLD analysis project Ga0138256, IMG submission 105486) | Active sludge microbial communities from wastewater in Klosterneuburg, Austria - KNB2014incub_MG | ecosystem: Engineered > WWTP > Activated sludge > Unclassified | place: Austria... | reverse complement strand
TGGCGGTGATGCCGGCTTGGGCGTGCAGGGCCGGGGCTGCCGTGGCGAGGAGCAGGAGCGTGAGGATGCGCATGGGCGTGGAATGCGAAGGTCCGTCATGGGACGGACCTTGCACGCACTGAGTTACAGGGCTGATCACAGCTTCCGCAGCAGCCCCCGCAGGTCCACCTTCTCGCTCACGATGCGCTCCAGCTCGCTGATGGCCACGCGCTCCTGCTTCATGCTGTCGCGCTCACGGATGGTGACGGTGTCGTCCTGCATGGTGTCGTAGTCCACCGTGATGCAGTAGGGCGTGCCGATGGCGTCCTGGCGGCGGTAGCGCTTGCCGATGCTGTCCTTCTCGTCGTACTGGCAGTTGTGGTCGAGCTTCAGGCGGTCGATGATGGCGCGCGCCTTCTCGGGCAGGCCGTCCTTCTTCACCAGCGGCAGCACGGCCACCTTCACCGGGGCCAGCGGTGCGGGGATGCGCAGCACCACGCGCTCCTCGCCGCCTTCGAGCTTCTCCTCATCATAGGCCGCGCTGAGGATCGCGAGGAACATGCGGTCCAGGCCGATGCTCGTCTCCACCACATAGGGCACGTAGCTCTCGTTGGCCTCGGGGTCGAAGTAGGTGAGCTTGCGGCCGCTGTGCTTCTCGTGGTTGGCCAGGTCGAAGTCGGTGCGGCTGTGGATGCCCTCGAGCTCCTTGAAGCCCATGGGGAAGCGGAATTCGATGTCGCACGCGGCGTTGGCGTAGTGCGCCAGCTTGATGTGGTCGTGGAAGCGGTAGCTCTCGGTGGGAAGCCCGAGCGCGCGGTGCCACTTCATGCGCTGCTCCTTCCAGGCGTTGTACCACTCCATCTCGGTTCCGGGCTTCACGAAGAACTGCATCTCCATCTGCTCGAACTCGCGCATGCGGAAGATGAATTGCCGCGCCACGATCTCGTTGCGGAAGGCCTTGCCGGTCTGCGCGATGCCGAAGGGGATCTTCATCCGCGCGCTCTTCTGCACGTTGAGGAAGTTGACGAAGATGCCCTGGGCGGTCTCGGGACGCAGGTAGATGGTGCTGCTCTCGCCGCTCACGCTGCCCAGCTCGGTGGCGAACATCAGGTTGAACTGGCGCACATCCGTCCAGTTGCCCGTGCCGCTGATCGGGCACTTGATCTCCTCGTCGATGATCAGCTGGCGCACGGCCACGAGGTCGTTCGCTTCGAGCGCCGCCTTCATGCGGCCTTCCACCGCGTCGATGCGCTCCTGGCTGCGCTTCACGTTGGGGTTGGTGGCGCGGAACTGCGCCTCATCGAAGGCCTCGCCGAACTTCCTGCGGCCCTTCTCCACCTCCTTCTCGATCTTGTCCGCATACTTGGCCATGTGCTCCTCGAGGAGCACATCGGCGCGGTAGCGCTTCTTGCTGTCCTTGTTGTCGATGAGCGGATCGTTGAAGGCGTCCACGTGGCCGCTGGCCTTCCAGGTGGTGGGGTGCATGAAGATGGCCGCGTCGATGCCCACGATGTTCTCGTTGAGCTTGGTCATGGCCTCCCACCAGTAGCGGCGGATGTTGTTCTTCAGCTCCGCGCCATAGGGACCGTAGTCGTAGGTGGCGCTGAGGCCGTCGTAGATCTCGCTGCTGGGGAACACGAAGCCATACTCCTTGGCATGGCCGATGAGGGTCTTGAGGCGGTCTTCCTGGTTGCTCATGGTGGGTGGTGGCGTATGCCCTGGAAACCTTCGGCAACGCGGCGGCAAAGATGGGGAGCCGCGCCGTGATCCGCGGCTTGGCCAACGCCGGCGTCCCGGGCCGCACCGCGACGGGCATGGTGTGGTCCGGGCGACGCACGTTCACGCATGATCCCAGCGTTGGAACGGCCATGGAACCCAGCTCGAAAGGAACCGCTCCGCACCCTGTCCCGTCAACACGCCCGTGTGCGCAACTTGGAGGGAGCTGCGGCCTGCCTCCGCCGGCCCCCCGGGTACTTTCGGCGCGGCCGCTCGTGCGTCCTGTCGCCATCATGTCCACCCTGCTGCGGATCGCTTTGTTGATGCTGCCTCTGCTGGCTTGTGGGCCTGCGGCATGGGCCCAGCCGGTGAACGACGATTGCGCCTCGGCCCTCACGCTCTGCGCCCAGCAGCCGCTCACAGGCAACAATACGGGTGCGGTGGGCATCCCGGGGTTCTGCCCGGGCACCAACAGCGTGCTGTGGTACACCTTCACGACCAACACGCAGGGCGGTGCGGTGAACGTGGTCATCAACGGTCTGGACTGCCCGGTGGTGGCCGGCATGGACAATGAGCTCAGCGTGATCGTGCTGAGCGGGGACGGCAGCTGCCAGCCGGGCAGCTTCACGGCGGTGGGCAACTGCACGCAGGATTCGGTGGACTTCACCATGACCACGGACAGCCTGTCGCCCAACACGCAGTACTGGGTGCTGGTGAGCGGGGTGGCGGACAACGGGGCCACGATCAGCGCGCAGTGCGACTTCGGGGTCACGCTCAGCGGTCCAGGAGCGGACATCGTTGGGGTGGACTTCAGCGCAGGCGAGGATGTGGAGATCGGCGAGGGCGAGTTCGCGGAGCTGGAGGCCACCGGCGGCACCACCTGGACCTGGACGCCGAACGCCGGACTGAGCGACGACGCGATCCCCGATCCACTGGCCAACCCGACGGAGACCACGACCTACACGGTGACCACGCAGTTGAACGGCTGCACCTACAGCGACGAGGTGCTGGTGGAGGTGATCCGCCGGATACAGCCCACCAACACCTTCACTCCGAACGGCGACGGGTACAACGACACGTGGACCATTTACGGCATCAGGGACTACCCGGCCTGCGAGGTGACGATCTACGACCGCTGGGGCCAGCGCGTGTTCCGCGATGTGGGCTATGCCGAGCCTTGGGACGGCACCAACGGCGGAGCGCGGCTGCCGATGGCGACCTACTACTACCACATCGTGCTCAACACCCGGGAGGGCGGATCCGCCGCCGCCTACACCGGGTCCATCACCATCGTGCGATGAGGGCCACGCTGCTGTTGACGGTCGTGCTGTGCGCCCTGGGGGTTCGGGCGCAGCAGGTGCCGCAGTACTCGCAGAACGTGCTCAACTACTTCAACATCAATCCGGCGGTGGCGGGCAGCAAGGACTGCATCGATGTGCGGTTGGGCTTCCGCAAGCAGTGGGTCGGTTTCGAGAACGCGCCCACCACGGGCTGGGCCAGCGTGCACGCCACCCTCCGCAACAAGAAGAAGCCGTACCTGAAGGGCAAGCACGGGATCGGCGGCTATGTGGAGGCGGACGACACGGGCCCGCTGGGCTATACGCTGATCAACCTGGCGTACGCCTACCATGTGCGCATGAACAAGGACCACTACCTGGCGATGGGCACCTTCCTGGGGGTGAAGCAACAGAAGTTCGATGTGGGGCAGACGTTGGTGGCCGACTTCAACGACCCGGTGCTGGCGAGCAGGAGCTCCACCTTCGTGTTCCCGATCGTCTCGCCCGGCATCTGGCTGTACAGCAGGACGTACTGGGCCGGTCTTAGTGTTCATCAGCTGCTGAACAACCGCGTGCCCGGCATCGGGGTCGACTCGCGGCTGAGCCCGCACTATATGCTGAGCGCAGGCTACCGCTGGCGCCTCGGCCGCAAGACCTCGGTGACCCCCAACGCGCTGATCAAGCTCTCACGCGGGTCGCCCATGGCCATGGACATCAACGCCATGCTGGAGTGGAACCGGGTGCTGGGCATCGGAGTGAGCTACCGCAACCAGGATGCGGTGGTGGCCATGGTGAAGGTCGGCTTCCTGAAGTTCTTCACCGTGGGCTACGCGTACGACATCACCACCTCACGGCTGAAGGCCGCGAGCAGCAACACGCACGAGGTGATCCTGGGCATCACCCCCTGCATACCGGTCGACCCCAGCAAGCGCATCGTCAGCTGCCCCATCTTCGAATAGGACCCCATGAAGGACCACGGACCCCGAACGCTCTTCCGCCCGGTACTGTTGCTCGCCCTCCTGCTGATGGGGGCGGTGGCCAGTGCGCAGGACGTCCTGTACTGGACCGGCGGTGACGGCCGCTGGAGCGATGCCCGCATGTGGTCCGCCACGCCGGATGGAGCGGGCGGTGCCGGCGTGCCGGACGAACGCACCGAGGTGCGCATCGGTGGCGTGCGGTCGGCCGCGGTGCGTGTGGAAGGATCGGTGGTCTGCCGCTCGCTGCATGTGGATGCGCGCGGGGCGCGTGTGCGCGTGAGCGGAGGCCCGGAAGCCCGCGTGGCGATCGCCGGTGGCTGGGTGATGGCGGGTGATGCGGGGATGGAGGTGCGGGGTGGTGTGCAGCTCACGGGCCGCGCCGGCGATGCCGTCATTGACCTGCACGGCGCGGTGGTGGCGAGCGACGTGGTGTTGGATGGCCCGGGCGGCTGGGACCTGCTGAGCGCGCTGGCGATCGATGCGCCGCACGCCCTGCGGTTGGAGCGGGGTGAACTACGGTTGAACGGCGGTGTCCTGAAGGCCGGAGCGCTCGTCGTCGGACCGCGGGCAGCGGGCGGTCTGAAGGCCGAGGGAGCCACGGTGCTGCTGGACCGGCTGGAAGGTGCCGAGCGTGTGGCCTGGGAACCGTCAACGACGCTTCTGGTGAACGGAACGGCCCGGCGCTGGGACGGCACGACGGTGGGCCAGGAAGAGCTGATGCGCATGGCCGTGAGCTGTGGCACAGGAGCCGGCCAGACGCCCTTCCAGGTGAATGCGACGGTGACCAGCGACTACAGCGGCTTCGGGGTGAGCTGCAACGGGGTGTGCGATGCGGCGGTGACCGTCTCCATCCAAGGCGGCATCGGGCCGTTCGCGATCCAATGGCAGGGCGGACCCAATGGCACCGGTACGTCCCTCCCGTGGTTGAACACCTGCGCGGGGAACAAGCTGGTGATCGTCACCGATCTGGGCCAGAACGTGGGCTGCTTCGCATCCATCCTGGTGACGCCGCCGCCGCCGCTGGGTGTGGTCTTTTTCGGGCTCAATCCGCCGGCCTGTGCCAACGTTTGCAACGGCACGGCGATCACCTTCCCGGGTGGCGGCACGGGTTTCGGCTATCAGTACAACTGGAACAACGGGACGGAGACCGTGCCGAACCCCTCCCAGCTGTGCGCGGGGGTGAATACGTTGGAGATCATCGATGCCAACGGCTGTGTGTTCGACACCACCTTCAGCATCACGTTGCTGGCGCTGGAAGCCACGCTGCAGAGCGCGCCGCCGAGCTGCGCGGGCGATTGCGACGGCACGGCGGAGGTGACGGTGACGGGTGGCACACCGGGCTACACCTACAACTGGGAGCCGGGCACCCCGCCCGGGGACGGCACTTCGCAGGTGACCGGCCTTTGCGCGGGCAACTACACGGTGTTGGTGGCCGATGCCAACGGGTGTGATACGCTGATCGCGTTCAACCTGGTGGCGCCGCCACCGATCGTGCCGAACCTGGTGACCGCTCCGGCCAGTTGTGCCGATGCCTGCGACGCTACGGCCACAGCCACCCCGACGGGGGCGGTGGGCCCGTTCACGTTCCAGTGGACCCCGACGCCAGGAAGCGGACAGGGTACCGGCACGGCCACCGGGTTGTGCGCCGGGAGCGGCACTGTACTGATCACCGACCAGGCCACGGGCTGCGACACGCTGGTGAGCTTCACCATCGCCTCGCCACCACCGCTCCTGGCCACCTTGACGCCGGCGAACGCCACTTGTGCGAACACCTGTGATGGCAGTGCTGGCGTGGTGGTGAGCGGGGGCACGCCCGGGTACACGTACACCTGGTCGCCGGTGCCGGGCGCAGGCCAGGGCACGCCGAACGCCACGGGCCTCTGTGCCGGCAACTACACGCTGCTGGTGGCCGACGCGGTGGGCTGCGACACCCTGATCGCGTTCGCGATCACCGCGCCGCCGCCGTTCACCATTGTGCTGGACACCACCTCGTTGAGCTGCGCCGGTGTGTGCGATGGGGCCGCATCCGTACAGGTCACCGGCGGAACCCCGAACTACAGCTACCTCTGGTCGAACGGGCAGACCGGGCCGGCGATCACGGCGCTGTGCGCCGGGCCGTATTCCATCACGGTATCGGACGCGAACGGATGCGACACCACCCTGGCCTTCGTGCTCGCCGACCCGCCGCCGCTCGATGCCGTGCCCACGCAGACGAATGTGACCTGCGGCGGGCAGTGTGATGGCACGGCGTCCGTGGCCGTGACCGGCGGCACACCCGGATACACCTACGTGTGGACGCCCGCACCCGGCGGCGGTCAGGGTACGGCGGACGCGACGGGCCTGTGCGCCGGACCGACCAGCGTGCTCATCACGGATGCGAACGGATGCACGGTCACCGTGCCCTTCACCATCCTCGACGCGGTGCCCCTGCAGTTCTCGCTCACCGTGCAGGACGCCTCGTGTCCCGGGGTGTGCGACGGTGAAGCAGGGGTGATCATCACGGGCGGCACACCGAGCTACACCTACCTGTGGTCGCCCGCGCCGGGTGCGGGACAGGGTACGCCGAACGTCACCGGCCTGTGCGCCGGGCCCTACCAGGTGACCGTGACCGATGCGCTCGGTTGCGACAGCACCATCGCCTTCACAGTGAACGCCCCCACGGCCATCCTGCCCAACGAGGTCGTGGTGGAGCCGGTGTGCTCGGCCTCCTGCGACGGCAGCATCACCCTGGCGCCCACCGGCGGCACCGGTGCGTACACCTACACCTGGGTCCCGCAGCCGCCCAACGGCCAGGGCCAACCGCAGGCCACGGGGTTGTGCGCGGGCCTCTGGAGCGTGACGATCGCTTCCGGAGGTTGCGACACCACGCTCACGATCGACCTGCAGGCACCCCCGGCCCTGGATGTGCAACTGACGTCGACGGATGCCAGCTGCGCCGATGTGTGCGATGGTTCGGCCACGGCCGCAGTGAGCGGAGGCACGCCCGGGTACACCTATGCATGGACCCCTGCGCCGGGCGGAGGGCAAGGCACTCCGAACGCCACGGGGCTCTGCGCGGGCAACTACACGCTGCTGGTGACGGATGCGGTGGGTTGCGACACCACGCTGACGATCACGATCGATGCGCCGGACCCGCTTGATGTGCAGCTGGCGACCATTCCGGCGAGCTGCGGTGGTGCATGCGATGGCACGGCCACGGCCCCGGCGGGCGGGGGCACCCCGGGCTACACCTACGTATGGACCCCCGCCCCCGGCGGTGGTCAGGGCACCCCGAACGCAACAGGTCTCTGCCCCGGTGCCTACACGCTGGTGGTGGCCGATGCGAACGGGTGCGACACCACGATCGCCTTCACGATCAGCACGCCGAGCGGGATCCAGGCCACGCCGCAGGTGACACCGGCCAGTTGCGCCGATGTGTGCGATGGAGCCATCGATCTCGGGGTGACGGGCGGCGTGGGACCGTATACGTTCGATTGGACGCCCGTGCCCCCGGTTGGCGCGGGCACGGCGAACGTGGGCGGGCTCTGCCCCGGGGATTGGACCGTGGTGATCAGTGATCAGGCACAGTGCGATACGGTATTGGTGATCAACGTACCGGCACCGCCGGCCTTGAACGCGGTGCTGACCGTGACGGACGAGACCTGCAACGGACCGTGCGACGGCACGGCGAGCGTGGCCGTGAGCGGCGGACAACCTGGCTACCTCTACACCTGGGCTCCAGCGCCGGGTGGCGGGCAGGGTACGCCGAACGTCACGGGCCTCTGCGCGGGCACTTATGTGCTCACGGTGAGCGACGCGGGCGGTTGCGATACCACCCTCACCTTCGGTGTGCTGCCCCAGCAGCCGATCGACGTGGGCCTCGTGGTGGTGGATGGCATCTGCGCGCTGACCTGCAGCGGGTCGGCGACCTCGACGCCCACAGGTGGCACCGGCCCCTACACCTTCTTCTGGTCACCGGCTCCTGGCACCGGCCAAGGCACGGGTAGCGTGACGGGCCTCTGCGACGGCCTGTATGCCCTGACGGTGACGGATGTGAACGGATGCGACACCACGGTGACGTTCAATGTGGTGAAGCCGCCCCCGATCGTGTCGAGCCTGCAGTGGGGCGACGAGACCTGCGATGGACCGTGCACGGGCAGTGCGGCGGCCTTCCCCACGGGTGGGAACGGTGCGCCATACACCTTCCTGTGGACGCCGGCACCAGGTGGTGGTCAGGGCACCAACATCGCCACGGGGCTTTGCGCAGGCATCACCTACAGCCTCACCATCACCGATGCACTGGGCTGTGACACCACCGAGAGCTACACCATCCTGCCATTCCAGCCGATCGAGCCGAACCTGGGCACCACACCGGTGAGCTGTGCGGGCACCTGCGATGGCACGGCCACGGTGGGCCCCACGGGCGGTGAAGCGCCGTACACCTACACGTGGTCACCAGCTCCGGGCGGAGGCCAGGGCACGCCTCAGGCCACGGGCCTGTGCGCAGGCGTGTACACGGTGACCATCGCCGACTTCTTCAACTGCGACACCACCGTGCAGGTGTTGATCACCGGACCGCCGCCCCTGGACCTGGGCGCGTCGGTATCGCCCATCACCTGCAATGGCCAATGCGATGGGAGCGTGGTGCTGAACGTGAACGGTGGAACGCCAGGCTATTCCTTCAACTGGACGCCGGACCCGCCGAACGGCGATGGCAGCAACAGCGCCTTCGGTCTGTGCCCGGGCACCTATGTGGTGCTTGTGACGGATGCGAACGGGTGCGACACCACGGCCACCTTCATCCTGGCCGAGCCGCTGCCGCTGACGGCCACCCTCACCACCACGCCGAGCCAGTGTCAGCAGTGCATTGGTGCGGCCGAGGTGGAGCCCGCCGGGGGCACACCGCCGTACAGCTTCCAGTGGACGGGGCAGGGCGGTGTGATCATCGGCACGGACAGTGCCGTGGTCAACCTCTGCGCCGGGCTCTACACCGTGCTGGTGAGCGATGCCAACGGATGCCTGTTCTCGTTGCCGGTGGTGCTCACCGACAGCGATGGGGAAATGCTGGCCACGACCAACGGTCTCACCAGCTGCCCGGGCGGTTGTGACGGTTCAGTGAGCGTGCAATACGTGTGCAGCGACCCCCCCTGCACGGTGCTGTGGACGGATGCGCTCGGCGTGGATCTTGGCCAGCCCACGGACACGGCCACCAACCTGTGCGCGGGCAGCTACCTGGTGCAGGTGACCAACGGATCGGGCTGCATCAGCATCGACACGGCCGTCGTGGCCTCGCCGCCGCCGATCGTGGCCAACCTGAGCAGCACGCCCGAGACCTGCGCGGGCAGTTGCGATGGCACCGCCACGGTGGGCCCGGTGGGGGGGCAGCCGCCCTACACCTTCGATTGGACCCCCGACCCGCCGGGCGGTGACGGGGGGCCACAGGCCACCGGGCTCTGCGCCGGTGCCTATGATCTGTTGATCACGGACCAGGGCGGATGCACCCTGCAGCTGAGCGCGCTGATCCTGGCGCCCACGCCCATCGACCCCGTGGCCGTGATCTCGCCGGAAGGATGCCCGGGCAGCTGCGACGCGAGCATCGTGCTGAACCCGGTCGGTGGCACGCCGGGCTACACCTACTTCTGGCAGCCCGTGCCGCCCAACGGGCAGGGCAGCTCCTCTGCGATCGATCTCTGCCCAGGGGATTGGACGGTCACCATCGCCGACCTGAACGGATGCGACACCACCGTGGTGTTCACCATCGCCGAGCCGACCGCGCTGGTGCTTTCGGGAAGCAGCACGCCCAGCCAGTGCCAGGTGTGCAACGGCACGGCGGAGGTCGTGATCGCCGGTGGTACACCGGGCTACACCATCCAGTGGACCGATGGCAACGGCCTTCCCGCAGGCAGCGCACCATCGCTGGCAGGGCTGTGCGCAGGTCTCTACACGGTGACGGTGACCGATGCGGGCGGTTGCAGCGCGAGCCTCGTGGTGCCCGTGACCGATGCGAACGGCGAAGTGCTCACCGTCACCGACGGCAGCACCTCCTGCAGCAACACGTGCGACGGTGAAGTGAGCGTGCAGTACGTCTGTTCGCTGCCGCCATGCACGGTGACGTGGACCGATGCGCAGGGCGATACGCTGCTCCAGAACAACAATGTGCTGACGGGCCTGTGTGCGGGCAGCTATTTCATGGCCGTGGAGAACGCTGCAGGCTGCATCACGATCGACACGGCCGTGGTGGCACCGGGCACCTCGCTGCTGCCGGGCCTCTCGTCCACGCCCGTGAGCTGCGCCGGTGCATGTGATGGCACGGCCACCGTGGGTCCCACCGGCGGCATCGGACCTTACACCTTCGACTGGTCGCCCGATCCGATCACAGGGGATGGCGGTCCGCAGGTGAGCGGGCTGTGCGCCGGGGTGTACACGGTGCACATCGTCGATCAGGGCACGGGGTGCGACACCCTGGTGAACGTGCTGATCCTGGAGCCACAGCCGCTGAGCGCCTCGGCCGTGGTGGAGGATGCCTCCTGCGATGCGCAGTGCAACGGAAGCATCGTGGTGACGGTGCAGGGAGGTACGGGGGCGTACACGTACGCCTGGGCGCCGGTGCCGGCGAACGGCGATGGCACCAACGCGGCCTTCGGCCTCTGCGCCGGCAGCTACGACCTGCTGATCACCGATGCCAATGGCTGCGATACGCTGATCACGTACACCATCGCCGAGCCGCCACCGCTGGTGCTGACAGCGAGCGCGACACCGAGCGAATGCGGCCAGTGCATCGGCACGGCCGAGGTGGAGGTCGCCGGTGGAACACCGCCGTACACGTTCGCCTGGACCCTCAACGGGACCCCGGTGGGCGCGGACAGCGTGGTGACGAACCTCTGTGCGGGCCTGTACACGGCCACGGTGCAGGATGCCAACGGCTGCCTCGCCGCGTTGTTGGTGCCCATCACCGACAGCAACGGCGAAGTGGTGAGCACGACCGACGGGATCACCAGCTGCCCGGGTGAATGCGACGGCGAGGTGTCGGCCTCCTTCATCTGCAGCGATCCACCCTGCACGGTGGTGTGGACGGACGCCCTCGGCAACGACCTGAACGAACCGGGGACGAGCCTGGACAGCCTATGCACCGGACCGTACTTCATCGCGGTCACCAACGCTTCGGGCTGCATCACCATCGACACGGCCACCGTGGTGGAGCCCGATCCCATCGTGGCGCAGCTGAGCACCACGCCGGTGACCTGTGCGGGGCTGTGTGACGGCACCGCCACGGTGGGTATCAGCGGGGGTGTCGGTCCGTACACGATCGATTGGTCGCCCGATCCGATCAACGGCGACGGCACACCCCAGGTGACGGACCTCTGCGCGGGCACCTACGACCTGACCATCACCGATGCCAGTGGCTGCAGCATCACGGTGGCGGTGCTCATCCTGGAGCCGCAACCGCTCACGATCACCGCGGCGGAGGAGCCGGTGAGCTGCAACGGCGCCTGCGATGCCAGCATCGTGCTCACCGTGGCGGGCGGCACACCCGGCTACAGCTTCGACTGGACGCCCGACCCGCCGAACGGCGACGGCACCAATGCGGCGTTCTCGCTGTGCGCAGGCAGCCATGCCGTGCTCATCACCGACCTGAACGGCTGCGACACCACGCTCACCTTCACCGTGGTGGATCCCCCGCTCCTCGAGGCGCAATTGTCCACGACGGACAACCTCTGCTTCGGTGATTGTGCGGGCACGGCCACGGTCGTTCTCAGCGGGGGTGTCCCGGGCTATACCCTCACCTGGTCCGATGCCGGTGGTGTGATCCTGGCTCAGGACAGCACCTTCATCGAGGGGCTCTGTGCCGGTGACTACACCTTGGTCGCACTTGATGCGAACGGATGCACGGTCACGCTGCCCTTCACCATCGGACAGGGTGCGGCCATCGATGCCGGCCTGTTGTTCACCAACGAGACCTGCTTCGGACCCTGTGATGGCACGGCGAGCGTGAGCCCGTCGGGCGGTGCCGGAGGCTTCACCTACCTGTGGCAGCCGGAACCGGGGGGCGGTCAGGGCACCCCGAACGCCACGGGCCTCTGCCCTGGGAACTGGACGGTGACGATCGCCGACAGCCTGGGGTGCGACACCACGGTGGCCTTCACCATCCTGCCCTTCGCACCCATCGTGCCCAACGCGGTGGTGACGGACGTGCTGTGCAATGGCGCGTGCGATGGCACCATCACGGTGGCGCCGACCGGTGGCTTCGGGAACTACGGCTTCTCCTGGTCGCCCGTGCCGCCGAACGGTCAGGGCACCGCCTCGGCCACCGGGCTCTGCCCGGGCGTTTGGTCGCTGACGATCACCGATGCGATCGGCTGCGACACCACGGTCACCTTCACCATCCAGGAGCCGGCACCGGTGCAGGTGACGGTGGACAACATCGTGCCGGCGAGCTGCAACACCGCGGCCGACGGCTCCATCGCCATCACGATCGGTGGCGGGGTGGGCGGCTACACCGTGCTGTGGGCCGGTCCGGGCGGGTTCTCCAGCAGCGCGGAGGACATCGTGCAGCTGTTCCCCGGGCCATACACCGTGGTGGTGACCGACGCCAACGGCTGCTCGGTCAGCGCCAATGCCCAAGTGGATCCGTTGGTGACCGTGATCGCCGATGCGGGAGCGGACCAACAGGTCTGTTCAGGGGCGTTGGTGACGCTGGACGGCAGCGCGAGCACCGGCGCCACGAGCTGGCAATGGACGGATGGTCAGGGCACCGTGGTGGGTACCCAGCCCGTGCTTTCCCTCGCGGGCCTGGCCCCGGGGACCTACACCTACACGCTGACGGTGACGGATGGGCCGTGCTCGGCGCAGGATCAGGTGACCGTGGAGGTGTGGCCCTCGGCTTTCGCCGAAGCCGGGCCCGACCGGACGATCTTCCTCAACGCACAGACCGAACTGGGCGACGATCCCAGCGGTCCGCCGGGCTCCACCTTCAGTTGGCAACCGGACTCGTTGTTGAACGATCCGACCTCGGCCAACCCATTGGCCACGCCTCCGGGCACCACCTGGTTCGTGCTCACGGTGACCACGCCGGACGGCTGTTCGGCCGTGGATTCAGTGCTGGTGACCGTGGTGCCCGAGGTGGTGATCCCCTCCGGGTTCACCCCGAACGGCGACGGATGGAACGATGCATGGCAGATCGACCTGATCGACCTGTTCCCCGAGTGCGAGGTGGAGGTGTACAGCCGCTGGGGCGAGCTGCTGTTCCAGAGCGTGGGCTACAAGGAGCCTTGGGATGGCCGCTACAACGGTGGGTTGGTGCCTGTGGGCACCTACTACTATGCCATCCGCCTCAACCACCCGGATTTCCCCGAACCCTACACCGGTCCGCTGACCGTCATCCGCTGAAGCCATGAACCTGCGCCACCAAGTCCTTCCGCTGTTGATGGTCGCCGGCACGGCGGCCGCGCAGCAACTGCCGCAGCTCAGCCAGTACGTGAGCCAGGACTACCTCTACAACCCGTCCGTGGCGGGTTCGCGGCCCTGGTTCGAACTGCGCAGCGCGCACCGCTATCAGTGGGTGGGGGTGCAGGATGCTCCGCGCACCTTCATGCTCAGTGCCACCACACCGGTGGGCCGCAAGATGGGGTTGGGCGGCTTCCTGTTCACCGACAACGTGGGCCCCACGCGCCGCACCGGGTTCCAGCTCACCTACGCCTACCACCTCCAGCTCACCGAAAAGCTGCGTCTGGGCCTGTCGCTGAGCGGCGGGTTGGTCCAGTTCCTCATCGATGGGTCCAAGATCACCTTCCACGATGGCAGCGATCCGGTGATGGACGATCAATTGCGCGGTGACGTGATGCCCGATGCCACCTTCGCGTTCCTGTTGCACCACCCCAACTATTGGTTCGGCGCCACCGCTCCGCAGCTGTTCAACAACCGCATCTACTTCTTCGATGAACAGGAGGAGACGCTCAGCCGGTTGGAGCGGCACTATTTCGCCACCGGCGGATACCGGATCCGGTTCTCCGATGACCTGCGCCTGGAGCCGAGCTTCCTGGTGAAGTACGTGAGCCCGGTGCCCCCGAAGGTGGACATCAATCTCACGCTGAACTACAAGGACATCCTCTGGATCGGAGGGGGCTGGCGGTCCAACGACGCCATTCCGCTCATGGTGGGTTGCTGGCTGAAGAAGATGTTCCAGTTCGGGTATTCGTTCGACCTCACCACCACGGGGATGAGCCGCTACAGCCAGGGCACCCATGAGGTCATGCTGGCCCTCACCTTCGGCAAAGACCGTCCGGCCCCGCGCACCAAGGCGGGCATCACGCCCCCGGCAGCGCCCGTGGCACCGTGACCAGCGTCGTAGGATGGCGACAGGTCCACACGCCCGAGCCGCTCGTCGCAGCGAGCCCGTGACCGGGCGAAAACCCGCGCTGGACTGGCGTTCCGAGGGGTGTTTTGGCTACCTTGCACCCCCTTGCGCCCGACCGTGAGCTTCGACCCGATCCTTGGACCGATCCGCCCGTGGGGTGCGGCCTTGGCGGTGGTACTGTTATCCACCGCCTCCGTGGAGGCCCAGACCTTCGTGATGGGCAACGCCAGCTGGCAGGCCTGCAGTGGGGAGTTCCTGGACAGCGGAGGTTCCGGTGGACCATACGGGGACAACGAGGACCTCACGGCCACCCTGTGCCCGACCAATGGTGCTGGATCGGGCTCCACCGTGTCGGTGACCTTCACGGCGTGGGCGGTGCAGCCCGGGGCCACGGACCAGCTCTTCATCCACGACGGCACCAGCACGGCGGACCCTCTGCTTGGCACGGGCAACGGCGCCAACTCGCTGAACGGCCAGACGTTCACCGCCACAGGCCCCAGCGGGTGCCTCACGTTCCACTGGGTGAGCGACGCGGCCAACACCTTCGCGGGATGGTCTGCGACCATCGGCCCGGCCCCCGATGCGGGCGTTTCCACGGGGCTCACCGTGTGCGACACGGATGCGCCGCTGGACCTGTTCGCCGCGTTGGGCGGTACGCCGGATGTCGGTGGGACCTGGACGGACCCGGCCACCGCCCCCCATGGGTCCACCTTCGATCCCGGCGCGGATCCCCCGGGCATCTACACCTATACGGTCAATGCGGGCGGTGGCTGCCCGGTGGCCACGGCCACGGTGACCGTGGTGGTGAACGCGCAACCCGTGGCCGGGGTCAGCACCAGTATCGGGGTGTGCAGCGACGATGCCCCCTTCAGCCTCTTCGCTCTGTTGGGACCCACCGCCGATCCCGGGGGCAGCTGGACCGGTCCCGGAGGTCCACATCCCCCGACCTACACCCCGGGCGTGTCCCCGGCCGGGATCTACACCTACCTGATACCCGGAGTGGCGCCCTGCATCGACGCAACGGCCACGGTCACGGTGAGCGAGCAGTCCGCCCCTGACGCCGGCGGGGATCGCAGCATCACTGTGTGCAGCGATGACGCCCCCTTCTCGCTGACCGCGCAGCTCAACGGCACCCCCGATGCGGGCGGGCAGTGGGTGGGCCCTGGTGGGCCGATCCCTGGCGATCTGTTCGACCCCGCCGTGGGTCCGGCCGGGGTGTGGACCTATACCGTGACGGGGATCGCCCCGTGCTCGAACGCCTCGGCCCAGCTCACCATCACCGTTCGCCCAGCGCCTGATGCGGGCAGCGACCGCACGGTCGTGGTCTGCAGCACGCGGGGCTCCTTCGCGTTGGTGGATTCCCTGGGCGGCACCCCGGACCTCACCGGTGCCTGGACCGATCCGAACAACGCGGCGTTCAACGGCACCTTCATTCCGGGCACCAGCGCGCAGGGCACCTACACCTACACGGTCACCGGCCAATCGCCCTGCGACCCGGCCTTGGCCACGGTCACCGTGCAACTGGTGATCGCCCCGGATGCGGGCACCAACGCCACCCTGCTGCTGTGCTCCACGGATGCCGATGTGCAGCTGTTCGGTGAGCTGGGGGGCGCTCCGGACCCGGGAGGCAGCTGGACGGACCCGGACGGGGACCCCTTCTCCGGAACCTTCGATCCCGGCAGCGATGATCCCGGTATCTATACGTACACCGTGCAGGGCCAGGCGCCGTGCGCCGATGCCAGTTCCACGGTGACCATCACCGTGACCCCGGCGCCGAACGCGGGCAGTTCGGGCACCGCCTTGGTGTGCAGCACCGAGGGGGCCTTCGACCTGGTGGACAGCCTGGGCGGATCGCCGGCGGTGAACGGGACCTGGACCGATCCCAATGCCGTGGCCGTGCCTTCCGGGACCTACGTGCCCGGCACGTCCACGCCCGGCCTCTACTCCTATACGGTGACGGGCCTTGCACCGTGTGCCAATGCCATCACCACGGTGGACGTGGACGAGACCACGGCGCCGAACGCCGGAACAAGCGCCGCCATCACGGTGTGCAGCGATGATCCCGTGGTGGACCTCCTCGCGCTGCTGGGCGGAGCGGATCCCGGTGGCACGTGGACCGATCCCGCGAGCCAGCCGCACTCGGGTCAATACGACCCGGCCACCGATGTCGGCGGCACCTATACCTACGCGGTGGTGGGCGCCCCGCCCTGCGCGGATGCGGTGGCCATCGTGCAGATCACCCGCCGCATCGCGCCGAGGGCCGGGACGGACGGAAGCACCACCGTGTGCAGCAACACCGGCAGCTTTCCGTTGATCTCCGTGCTCGGTGGGTCGCCGATGACCACCGGGGTGTGGACGGACCCGAACGGGGTGACCGTGCCCTCGGGCAACTTCGTCCCGGGCCAGAGCCTGCCCGGACCATACCGCTACGTGGTAAGCGGTACGGCGCCCTGTGTGAACGACACGGCCTTCGCCACGGTGAACGTGCAGCAGGCGCCCAACGCCGGCATCAACGGGGACACCCTGGTGTGCGGCAATGGGTCCTCGTTCGCGCTGAACCTGGTGCTGGTGGCGCCCTTCGATGCCAACGGGTCCTGGACCGGACCGGGCACGTCGCCGCACGGCCCCATCTACGACCCGCTGACGGACGTGCCTGACGTGTACACGTACACCGTGGCCGGGGACCCGCCGTGCGCCAACGCCACCGCCTCGGTGATCGTGCAGGAGGTGGCCCCGCCGAACGCCGGCACCAACAACACGATCACGGTGTGCAGCAACGCGGCGCCCTTCGGCCTGTTCGGTTCGCTGGGCGGGACGCCGGCAGCGGGCGGTACATGGAGCGGGCCGGGCGGTGCGATGAACGGCACCTTCACCCCGGGCACCAGTCCCGCAGGGCAATACACCTACACCGTAGCGGGCAATGCGTCTTGCGCATCAGCTTCGGCCATCGTCACCGTCGTGGTGAACAACGCGCCCACGGCCGGAGGCGATGGGGCTGCGACGGTGTGCACGAACTCGGGCGCCATCGACCTCTTCACGCTGCTGCTGCCGCCATATACGGCGGGCGGCACCTGGCTGGATGTGAACACCACGGGCCAGTTGTCCGGCAGTGTGCTCCAGACCAACGGGCTGCCGAACAACGTCTATCTGTTCCGTTACGTGGTGCTTGGCTCAGGTCAGTGCCCGAATGACACGGCCGAGGTGTCCATCACCATCGTGCCGCAACTGGACGCTGGAAGCAACACGTTCCGGCAGGTCTGCGGCAATGAAACGGCCTATGACCTCTTCGTGCACCTCAACGGCGGGCCCGATCCGGGCGGTGTCTGGATCGACAACGACAACACGAACGCGCTCACCAACGGGGTGTTCAATGCCACGCTCGTGGCCCCGGGCAATTACGACTTCACGTATTTCCTGGACGGTGGCGGGTTCTGCCCGGACGACCAAGCGGTGATGACCGTGAACGTGGAAGGGGCGCCGGATGCGGGGCTCAGTGCGGACACGGTGGTCTGCGGCAACGGCGGTGTGTTCCAGTTGTTCACGGTGCTGGGTGGCACCCCGGACGCGGGTGGGACCTGGAAGTTCAACGGCCAGCCGCACGGACCGAGCTACAACCCGGTGAATGACCTGCCCGGTGTGTATGAGTACCGGGTTGATGGCGACCCTCCCTGCCAGGATGCCATCGCCACGGTGACCGTCACCGAGGTGGCCCCGCCGAACGCGGGCCAGGGGCGCCCGGTAAGCGTGTGCGAGAACGATGCGCCGTTCGTGATGACGGACAGCCTGGGTGGGACACCGCAGTTGACGGGCACGTGGACGGACCCGAACAACCAGGTGCATGCGAACCTGTTCGTGCCCGGTGTGGACCCCTCCGGGGCCTATGTGTACACGGTACCAGGGAACTTCCCGTGCAGCAACGCCTTCGCGGTGCTCACCGTGAACAAGACCTTGGAGCCGGATGCGGGAGGGGACGGTCAGGTGACGGTGTGCGATGATGCGGGCGCCTTCCTGCTCAGCACGGTGTTGAGCGGCACGCCGGATGCGGGCGGGTTCTGGCGTGACCCGAACGGGGCGATCACCGATGTGCTGTTCGATCCGCTGGTGGACCCCGAAGGCGACTACACCTACGTGGTGCCGGCCAGCGGGGCCTGCGAAGCGGACAGCGCGGTGGCCAGTGTGTTCGTGAACCCCCGGCCGAACGCGGGCAACAGCACCTCCACGACGGCGTGTTCCACCGGCGGGTCGCTGAACCTGTTCCTTCTGCTGGGCGGTGCGGACAATACCGGCTTCTGGACCAACCCGCTGGGGCAGTTGCACGGGGGTGTGTTCAACCCGCAGAACGATCCACCAGGAGCGTACAAGTACAAGGTGAACGGTGTGTTCCCCTGCCCGGCGGACTCGGCGGTGGTCATTGTTTCCGTGAGCGCGCCGTTGAGTCCGGGCACCAGTGTCACGCGGTCGGTCTGTTCGTCCCAACCCTGCTTCTCGCTCTTCACGCAGTTGGGCGGGTCGCCGGCGGCCAACGGAACATGGACAGGGCCCAACGGGGTGGACGATGGCGTGTTCTGTCCAGGTCAGGACCCGCCCGGGGTATACGTGTACACGGTGAGCGGACCGCCGCCGTGCCCGGCCATCTCCGCCACGGTCACCATCGGGGTGAGCAACAGCGTGAACGCCGGCAATGATGTGACCACGGTGGTCTGCCGCCCCGGACCCACCATCAACCTGTTCAACCAGATCACCGGCAACCCGCAACCGGGCGGCAACTGGCTGAACCCGCTCGACCAGCCGCACAACGGGCTCTTCCAGCCGAGCCTGGATATCGCGGGGGTCTACAAGTACATCCGCACCGCCCAGTCGCCCTGCCCGAACGACACCGCGCGCGTCACGGTGGTGGTGAACAATGCCCCCAACGCGGGCGGCAATGGTGTCACCATCGTTTGCGATGATGAGAACCCCTTCGGTCTGTTGGGGCTGCTGACCGGTGGGCCGGACTTCAATGGCACCTGGCGCGACCCCAACGGGGTCACCGTGGTCGGCATCTACTTCCCCGGGTCGAGCCCGCCGGGCGTGTACACCTACCGGGTGGGCGGCGTGCAGGCCTGCCCCAACGATTCCAGCACGGTGACGGTGATCGAGAACCACCAGCCGTGGGCGGGGACCGATGGCGTGGAGGAGGTCTGCAGCACCGAGCCGTCCTTCCCCCTGTTCCCGCTTCTGCAAGGCGGGCCCGAGCCAGGGGGCACCTGGCGCGATCCGAACAACGGACCGTTCTCCGGGACCTATGTGCCCGGGATCTCCATCGAGGGCACCTACAGCTACATCCTGTTCGGCGATGCGCCCTGCGTGAACGACACGGCCAAGGTCACCATCTTCGAGAGCGAGCAGCCCTTCCCCGGGGTGGATGCGGCGCGCACCCTGTGCAGCAACGGTCCATTGGTGGCCTTGTCCACCCTGCTGAACGGTTCGCCCGATCCGGGCGGCACGTGGAGCGGACCGAACGGACCGGTGCCCACGGGCAACTTCGACCCGGCCACCGATCCGCCGGGGGCCTACGTATACACGATCCCGGCCGCAGCGCCCTGCGCCACGGTGAGCGCGACCGTGCAGATCACCACGGTGCCGGCCCCGAACGCCGGACAGCCGGGCTCCTTGGCCGCCTGTGTGGATGCCAGCGCGGTGGATCTCTCCACCGGCCTGAACGGAGAGGACCTTGGGGGCGTGTGGGCCAACACCAGCGGCTTGGGCGTCCTCACCGGCGGCATCTGGAACGCGACCGGTGTGCCTACGGGCAGCTACGATCTCACGTACACCGTCACCGGTACGAGCCCGTGCACCTCAGCTTCGGCCACGGTCACGGTGCAGGTGGTGCAAGGTCTCGATGCTGGTGATGACAGCGCGGCCGATGTATGTGAGAGCGAGAGCCTGGTGTCGCTCTTCGATCTGCTGCAGGGCACACCGCAAGCCGGCGGTACCTGGGTGGATGTGGGTGGTTCGGGCGCGATGGTCAATGGAGTGTTCAACGCCTCACTGGCCGGTGTGGGTGCCTGGCCGTTCGACTACATCCTGGCCCCTTCCGCAGCATGCGAAGGGGACACGGCCAGACTGGTGGTCAATGTACTCGAGGGTCCCAATGCGGGCTGCACGAGCGGCCAGACCGTGTGCAGCAACGCCAACCCCTTCCTGCTGATCCAGTTCCTGAGCACCAACGGCTGCAGCCCGGATGCCAACGGCACATGGACGGACCCCGACGGCCTGCCGCACAGCGGACAGTTCGATCCGGCGGTGGATACCTCCGGGGCTTACACCTACACGGTGCCGGCCATCGGCAACTGCCCGCAGGCCCAGGCCACGGTGACCATGACCGTGGAGGCCGCGCCGTACGCAGGACCCGACACGAGCCTGAGCGTGTGCAGCGATGGCGGATTGGTGGCCTTGATCACCCTTCTTCCCGGGGCGGATACGGATGGTGCCTGGCTGGCACCGGGCAATGTGCCCTACAGCGGCATATACAACCCCAACATCCACAACGACGGGCTTTACGTGTACAATGTGCAGGGCTCCTTGTTCTGCTTCCCCGACCAGGCCACGGTGACCATCACCGAGAACCAAGCGGTGAACGCCGGGTTGGACAATGCCGTCACCGTGTGTTCGTCCCAGGCCTCGTTCGTCATGAACGGACAGTTGGGTGGCTCCCCGGACTCGCAGGGGGACTGGCTGGACCCGAACGGTGGGCTTCTACCGGATGATCTCTACGACCCCGCCGTGGATGATCCTGGAGCCTATCAGTATGTGATGGAAGGCGATGGAGCGTGCGCGAACGATACCGCCACCCTGATCGTGAACGAGGTGCCCGAACCGCAGGCGGGCACCGGGCTCACCCTGCCGGTGTGTGTGACGGAGACAGCGCAGGACCTCTTCGAGGGTTTGCAGGCCCCGTATGATGCAGGTGGGGGGTGGTCCGATCCAGGAGGGACCGGCGCGCTCACGGACAGCCTGTTCGATGCCACGGTGGTGGGTCTGGGCACCTACACCTTTGTGTACACCGTGGCAGGCATCAGCCCGTGCCCGAACGACCAGACCACCGTCACCGTGGAGGTGTCCGCCGGGATCGACATCGGCACGGGCGCCATCGACACCATCTGCGGCAACGCAGCATACGACTTGTTCAACTCCCTGCCGGTCGGCACGGTGCAGACTGGCACCTGGATCGACAATTCGGGTACGGGGCAGTTGAACGGCTCCGTCCTCAACGCCGCCCAGTTGCCGAGCGGGGTCAGCTATCCGTTCACCTACGAGGTGCAGACCGTGGCCTGCGGACTGGTGTCGGTCGGCGTCATCATCCACGTGGCGGCGGCGCCCGATGCCGGTGGGAACGCCACGGTGCAGACCTGCGCGAACGCCGGTACGGTGGACCTCTTCGACGCCCTGACCGGGACCCCGGAGACGGGAGGCAGTTGGACCAACCCCTTGGGATCCGGTCACGACGGATCCTTCGAAACGGCGACCGATGTGCCGGGCACCTACACCTACACGGTCCAGGGGAGCGCGCCATGCACCAACGCCACGGCGACGGTGACCATCACCGTGAACCAGCCTGCCAGTGCGGGGGCGGACAGCAGCGTCACCCTCTGCAACACGGCAACGGCCTATGACCTCTTCGCGGCCCTTGCCGGCCAGCCGTTGGTGGGCGGCACGTGGACGGAGCTCAACTCGAGCGGCACGCTGACGGGCGCGGCGCTGAACACCACCCTGCTGGGACCGGGCACCTACGGTTTCCGCTACACGGTGCAGATCCCGGGCTGTGCGCCCGTTTCGGCCACCGTATCGGTGACCCTCTTCGAAGGGGTGACCGTAAGCGGCTTGACGCGCATCTGCAACGAAGTGGACCGCACCTACGTCGTGCAGTTCACCATCAGCGGCGGCGATTCGTCCACATACAGTGTCACCGGACTCGACGGTGCGGTTTCCGCCACGGCGCCCTTCGTATTCACCAGCACGTCCATCCTCACCAGCCAGGACTTTGCGTTCACGGTGACGGACGCCAACGGATGTTCGCCACAACTGGTGGAGGGGGTGAGCCCCTGCGCCTTCGAGGACGACGTGTTCGTGCCGGGGCTCTTCTCGCCGAACGGGGATGGGGTGAACGAGACCTTCCAGCTGCCGGGCATCGAAGGCTGGCCGGGGAACACGGTCGTGATCTTCAACCGGTGGGGCGATGAGGTCTACAGCGCTGCGGGCTATGACAACAGCACGGTGGTCTGGGACGGCACCTCGCAACGCGCGAGCCTCTCGGGTCAGCTGCCGAGCGGCACGTACTACTACATCATCGAACTGGGCGGCGGTCGCGAACCGCTCAAGGGATACGTCTACCTGAACCGATGAAACGCCGCTCCGTCGTCCACGCCCTTTTCGTGCTGCTCCTGCTGGGCGTGGTGGCCGGTCGCGTGCGTGCGCAGCAGGATCCCCTGTACAGCCAGTACATGTTCAACACGCTGGCCTTCAATCCGGGGTACGCGGGCAGTGCGGATGTGTTCACGATCATGGCCCTCACGCGGCACCAGTGGGTGGGCTTCGAGGGGGCGCCCAGCACGCAGACCCTGACGCTGCATTCCCCGTTGCCGCTGAACGGACTGGCCCTGGGTGGGACCGTGCTGCATGATCGCGTGGGTCCGACGCGGCAGACCGGCGCTTTTCTGGACGTGGCGTACCGCATCCGCACCGGCGAGCGCTCTCGCCTGGCCTTCGGTCTGAAAGGCGGGGTGAACCTCTTCCAGGCCGACCTCGCAGGATTGAGCACCGTGGAAGTGGATCCGTCCGCCGCGAGCATCAGCAGCAAGGCGCTGCCGAACTTCGGGTTCGGCCTCTTCTGGCACGCGCCTCGCTGGTACGTGGGCCTTTCGGCGCCCAAGTTGTTGCAGAACACCCTCACCGAGGCACAGAGCGCCGTGGTGGCCACCGCGCAGGAGGTTCGCCACTACTTCCTGCTCGGTGGTGCGGTGTTCGACGTGGGCCGCGACCTGAAGCTGAAGCCCTCGGTGATGCTGCGCGCGGTGGCGGGTGCGCCGCTTTCACTGGATGTGAACCTGAACCTCCTGCTGCGGGAGCGCATCTGGCTGGGCGGCATGTACCGCGTGGGCAATGCCTTCGGCGTGATGGCGCAGTATCAGTTCAGCGAGCAGTTCAGGGCGGGCTACGCCTTCGACCTCACCACCACGCGAGTGGGCGCCTACAACGCCGGCACGCACGAGGTGATGCTGAGCTACGACCTGAAGTTCACCAAGGGGCGGACGATCTCACCACGCTACTTCTGACCCATGCGCGCGCTCCGCCTGTTCCTCCTGCTTGTGCTGCCCCTGCTGCCGGCAAGGGCAGCGATGGCTCAAGGAGGCGCCGATGCGCGCATCCGCTCGGGCGATCTGCACTTCGCGCAGCTGGCTTACGCGCTCGCTGAGAAGGAGTATCGTGCCGCCGCCGATCTGGGCGCCGTGAACGAGCATGTGGCCAAGCGCCTGGCCGAGTGCAACATGAAGCTGGGCAACTCCGAGGAGGCCGAGCGCTGGTATGCCATCGTGGTGAAGTTCCTGAACCGTGAGCCTCGTGACCTGTACGCCTACGCCCAGGCCCTGAAGAGCAATGGCAAATACGATCAGGCCGAGGAATGGATGGACCGCTACCTGGCCACGCGCCCACCGGAAGGAGGGGCCCAGCGCAGCAACATCACCAGCTTCGCCCGCAAGTTCACCGACCAGCAGGAGCGCTTCACCATCACGCCGCTGAAGATCAACACGCCGTACTCGGACATGGCGGCCACCTGGTGCGGTCCCGACCAGGTGATCTTCTCCAGCAGCCGCAACGAGAAGGTCGGCATCCAACGGCGGGCGGCCTGGAACGACCAGCCCTTCCTGGACCTTTACCGCGCCACGCGCCAGGCCGATGGGACCCTGGGCGCCCCCGCACTGCTGGAGGGCAAGGTGAACAGCGCTCTGCACGACGGACCCGCCGTGTGCAGTGCCGATGGCAGCACCATGTACTTCACCCGCAACAGCAGCGTTCGGAGCCGCAACGGCATCACCCGCCTGGGGATCTACCGGGCGCGGCGCACGGGCAATGAGTGGGGCGGGGTGGATCCCTTCCTGTACAACAACAGCGAGTGCTCGGTGGGCCACCCCGCACTGAGCCCCGATGGCAGGCGCCTGTACTTCGTGAGCGACATGCCCGGTGGTTTGGGGGGAAGCGACATCTATGTGTGCCGCGACCTGGGCGGGCAGTGGGGCGAACCGGAGAACCTCGGACCGGTGATCAACACCCCGTACAACGAGGTGACGCCCTTCATCGCGGCCGATGGCACCCTGTACTTCAGCAGCGATGGGCATCCGGGCCTGGGCGGCCTCGACGTGTTCGCCGCACCTCCGGCCGACGGCGACCGCTTCACCACGGCCATCAACGTGGGCGCACCGTTGAACGGCACGAAGGACGATCTGGCCTTCATCATCGATGCCACGGGGAAGCACGGGTACTTCAGCAGCAACCGGCCCGGAGGCATGGGGGACGATGACATCTACGCCTTCGTGATGCACAGCCCCTTGGAGCAGCGGTTCCTGTGCACCGGTGTGGTCATCGACGACGAGAGCGGCTCACCGGTGATCGATGTGGTCGTGGAGCTGCAGGACATGAGCGGCGCGGTGCTGGCCAGCACCAGCACCGATGCCCGCGGTGAGTACTCGTTCGGGGTGCAGAAGGACAAGGAGTACCGCGTGGTGGCCCGCATGAAGGGCCGATACGACGGCAGCCAGCACCTCAGCACCGAGCAGATCGAGAACCAGCAGATCGTGGCGCGGGACATCCACCTGGTGCCCGATGCCGGGGTATGGCTGCGGGGCGCGGTGCGCTACAAGGACCGGCTGGGCTTCATCGAGGGCATGACCGTGAGCGTCGTGAACCTCAGCAGCTTCTATTCCGAGAGCCAGGTGACCGGCGAGGGGGGCGACTTCAGTTTCAGGCTGCAGGCCAACGAGGAGTTCGAGGTGCTCTTCGAGAAGCCGGGCTATTACAGCCGCAGCGTGTCGGTCTCCTCGATCGGCATCCGCAACAGCGTCATCGACCTCAACGCGGCCTTCGACCTCAGCTTCGAGCCCGTGGAGGTGGGCCGGCCGGTGCGCCTCAAATACGTGAAGTGGGCCGATGACAAGAGCCTGGCGCTCGACCCCGTGGCGCGCACCGAGGTGGACCAGCTGGCCGAGCGACTGAAGGTGAACCCGACCCTGCGTGTGGAGCTGGCCGTGCACGGCGATGCGCGCGGCGATGGTGAGGCGCAGGTGAAGCTCACCCAGAAGCGTGCGCAGGCCATCGTGGACCAGTTCGTGGCCAAGGGGGTGCCGAAGGACCGCGTCACCGCCAAGGGCTACGGCGGCATGCGCCTGGTGAACCACTGCGTGCCCGGGGTGCAGTGCTCCGAGGCCGAGCATGCGGAGAACCGCCGCGTGGAGTACACCGTCACCGAGATCCGACCCTGATCATGAACACATCCTTTCGTCCCCTCTTCGCGCCGCTCTTCCTGTTCGCCTCAGTGACCCTGCATGCGCAGGAGGCCGGCGTGGAGTGCGACCCGGCCCGGTTCGCGAAGGTCATGGCCGAGAAGCCCGGCCAGGTGGTGGACGTACGGACCCCCGAGGAGTGGGCCACCGGCGTGATCACCGGAGCGCGCTTCATCGACTTCAACGCCGGCGGCTTCAAGGAGGCCGCTGCCGCTCAGCTGGACAAGACGAAGCCCGTGTACGTTTACTGCGCGGCGGGTGGCCGCAGCTACCGCGCCAGCAAGCAGCTCAGGGAGCTCGGATTCACCGAGGTCTACGACCTGGTGGGCGGCATGGGCGCGTGGAAGGAGGCGGGCATGCCCACCGTTCCCTATGCAAGGGATGCGAAGCGATAGCCATCGGACGACCAGCGGGCCAACGCCTGCGGGAGGAGGCCGGTGAGCCGATCGGCGGCTTTCGGCACGTCGTGGAACACGATGATGGACCCTGGTCGCGCGTGCTTCAAGGTGCGGTCCAGGCACTGCTGCGCGCTGCATCGGGGGTCATAGTCGCGGGAGAGCACGTCCCACATCACCACACGAAAGCGACCCTTCAGGGCGGCGAGCTGCGCCGCGGTGAGGTGGCCGTAGGGCGGTCGGAAGAGCGTGCCGCCCACCTCGCGTTGGCCGCGCAGCACGTTGCGCAGGTAGGGCCTCAGCGGGGTCCGCCAGCCGTCGGGGTGGTCCCAGGTGTGGCCGCCCACAGCGTGCCCCTCGGCGCTGAGGCGCTCCACCAGGTCGGGCCGGGCCCTGGCACGATCGCCGCGGCAGAAAAAGGTGGCGTGCGCGCCCGCTGTGGCCAATTGGTCCAGCACCCACGGGGTCAGCTGCGGGTCGGGCCCGTCGTCGAAGGTGAGGTAGAGCACCCGCTCATGCGGGGGCATGCGCCAGAGCACCCCCGGCATCAGCGCGCGCAGCGGCCAGGGCGGGCGGGCGGGCACCACGGTGTCAGAAGCGCATCTTGTTGGTCTTGCGCCCGGCGCTCTCCATCTCCATCAGTTTCTGTTCGTAGGCCTCCTCGGCGGCGTCCATCCGCTGCTGCAGGCGGTCGGCCAGCTCCTGCTGTTTGTGGATCACCTTGGCGGTGGTGACGATGCGGTCCATCACCGCGTGGGTGATGGCCATCTCGCTGCTCACCTTCTCGGCGAAGCGCGGCTCCAAGCGGGTGTACCAGGCCAGGTTCTCCTCCATGATGGTGAAGAGGCGCTCGGCGAGCGCGTTGGCCTTCTCCGTGCCGCCGGCCTTGTAGAAGGATTCGATCACCGGCAGCATGATGCGGTCGAACGGCACGTTCCGCTCGGGCATCTTCTCCATGGTGAGGTCCAGCACCTTGAGCGCGTCCTCCTTGCGGCCCTCCTCGGTGAGCGCATCGGCCAGGCTGCTGAGCTGCAGGCGCAGGTTCGTGGTCATGCGCAGGATGTTCTCGTCCAGGTAGATGTCCTCCTGGCTGTCCATGTTGCCCCACACGAACTTGTTCATCACGTTGTCGAACATCACATCGGTGCCCACGCGGCCGCTGAGGTTGGGGTTGTCGTTCTTGGTGAGGATGGGCACCAGGCGGTAGGTGAGGCCTTCGAGCTGGAAGTGGTTCTGCAGGCTGAGGTAGCTGTCCGGACCGGTGGTGACCGCGAAGTAGATGGGGCGGTCCCAGTTGAAGTTGGCCAGCAGGTCCAGCACCATCAGCTGGTTCTTCAGCAGCACCTGCTTGTTGATCTGCCAGTCCACGTTGTCCACGATCAGCGCGGTGTCCTTCAGGGCCACGGTGCCGTTGTCCACCACCTTGGCGCTGTCCACCGGGATGCGGAATTTGTTGGTGGGGAAGTAGGCGTCCTTGGTGCCGCGCTGGAAGAGGGTCTGCATGTTGCGGTCGTTGGCCACGAAGTCCATGGCGGCCTTCACGTCCACGAACACGCCCTTCTGGTTCTGGCTGGGGATCACGGCCACGATGTCGCGGGTGCCCTGACGGTACTTCTCGGGGGCCAGGCCGAAGGGCACCGGCGCGCTCTCGTAGGCCTGGCGCCGCATCTGGTCGATGTACCAGTCGGTGTTCAGCAGGCTCAGGTTCACGATGCGGATGTCGGTGCGGATGCCCTCCACCTCCTGGGCGTACCAGAGGGGGAAGGTGTCGTTGTCGCCGTTGGTGAAGAGGATGGCGTTGGGGGCGCAGCTGTTCAGGTAGTCGCTGGCCAGGTCGCGCGCCGGGGTGCGGATCGAGCGGTCGTGGTCGTTCCACTCCTCGCCCAGCATGTGCAGGGGCACCAGCAGGCCCAGGGCGGAGGCCAGCAGGGCGGGCACCCGTTCGCCGCGTGTGGCCCTGCCCAGCACGTGGAAGAGCGCGAGCGCGGCTCCACCGGCCACCGACAGGTAGAAGATGGAGAAGCTCACGGCGTGGTCGTCGCCGCTGAGGGTCTCCACCAGGAACTTCAGCAGGCCCAGGCCCAGGCCGCCGCCCACGGCGTAGAGCAGGTCGCGCTGGCTGAGCGAGCGCGCCGCATCGAAGAGCGCGTACACGCCCAGGCCGATCCAGATGGCGAAGGCGTAGAAGCTGCCCACGTAGGCATAGTCGCGCTCACGCGGCTGCAGCGGCGTCTGGTTCAGGTAGATCACGATGGCGATGCCCGTGAAGAAGAACAGCAGCATCACCACCGACCAGTCGCGCAGGTGGCGGAAGAGCTGGTACACCAGGCCGATGACGCCCAGCAGCAGCGGCAGCAGGTACAGCTTGTTGTAGGCCTTGTTCCAGGTGAGGCTGCCGGGCAGGTCCTTCTGGGTGCCCAGGCGCTGCTCGTCGATCAGGTCGATGCCGGTGAGCCAGTTGCCGTCCACGATGTTGCCGTGGCCCTGCACGTCGTTCTGGCGGCCGGCGAAGTTCCACATGAAGTAGCGCCAGTACATCCAGTTGAGCTGGTAGTCCACGAAGAAGCGCATGTTCTCCCCGAAGGTGGGCTTGTTGATGATCGTCGGCTTGCCCTCGCGGTCGGTGGTGCGGATCGGCGTGCCCTTGAAGCGGCTCCAGGTCTTGTACTCCTCCACGTGGCCGCGCTGGTTGCTGTACATCCGGGGGAAGAGCATCGTGAAGCGCGGGTCGTACACCGGTTCGGTGCCCTTGCGGGGGTCGGTGATCACATAGGCATGGTCGATCTCGTGGCCGGGGTTGGCCTCCAGCCAGTGCTGGGCGGTCCAGCGGTCGTAGAACTGCTTCACGGGGCGGCCGCCCTTGGTGGCCTGCCAGGTGGCGGTGTACACCGGGCTGCCGTCCTCGCGCTCGTTGCTCAGCTCGCTGTCCCAGAACTGGCCGAGCAGCAGGGGGCGGTCGCCGTACTGTTCGCGGTTCAGGTAGCTCAGCAGGTTGAAGACGTTCTCCGGGTTGTTCTCGTCGATGGGCGGGTTGGCGGTGCTGCGGATCACGATCAGGGCGTAGGTGCTGTAGCCCACGATGATGACGGACACCCCGAGGATGATGGTGTTGACGATGTCGCGGCCCTGGCGCTGGCTCCACAGCAGGCCCCACACGATGAGGCCCACCAGCAGCAGGCCGTAGACCAGGTTGCCGGTGTTGAAGGGAAGGCCCATGTCGTTCACGAAGCGCAGCTCGAACCAGCCGGCCGTGCTCACCAGGCCGGGGATGATCACCGCCTGGATGGCGCCCAGGATCAGCGCGCTGATCACCAGGGTCCACAGCACGCCCATCGGGGTCACCTTGTGCTTCTTGAAGTAGTACACGAAGGCGATGGCCGGGATGCACAGCAGGTTCAGCAGGTGCACGCCGATGCTCAGGCCCATCAGGTAGGCGATGAGGATGAGCCAGCGCTTGTTGTGGGGCTGGTCGGCCTCGCTCTCCCACTTCAGGATGGCCCAGAACACGATGGCGGTGAAGAAGCTGGAGAGGGCGTACACCTCGCCTTCCACAGCGCTGAACCAGAAGCTGTCGCTCCAGGTGTAGGCCAGGCTGCCCACCAGGCCGCTGCCCAGTACGGCGATGGTGCGGCCGGCGGTGAGGGCCTCGCCATCGCGCGTGGCAAGCTTGTGGGCCATGTGGGTGATGCTCCAGAACAGGAACAGGATGGTGAAGGCGCTGGCCAGGGCGCTGAGGGTGTTGATGGCCACCGGCACCTGCTCCGGGCTCACGAAGGCGCTGAAGGCGCGGGCCAGGATCATGAACAGGGGGGCGCCGGGCGGGTGGCCCACCTCCAGCTTGTAGGCCGTGGCGATGAACTCCCCGCAATCCCAGAAGCTGCTGGTGGGCTCGATGGTGGCGATGTAGGTGATGGCGGCCACCAGGAACACGAGCCAGCCGGTGATGATGTTGAGGCGCTTGAAGTCCATGCGGGGAAAGGTCCGGGGGATGAGGCCTGCCTACCCGCCACGGGATCAGGGGGTTCCGGCAAGGCGAGGGCGAAAGTACCGAAAGGCGGCGGGAGGCTGTGCGTGCGGGGCGGCAGTGCTGGGGAGGGTGCGCACCGGGCACCGCTGCTGTGGCCGTGGACCGCCCCTTGCGGCAGATCCGGTGTCAATGCCTACTTTTGCCGCGCTTTGGCGGGTCGACCCCGCCAAGCCCAGGTGCAGCGATGGCCGATGGTGTAACTGGCAACACGTCTGATTTTGGTTCAGAAGAGTCTAGGTTCGAGCCCTAGTCGGCCAACAGGAAAGCCCCGCGAAGAGCGGGGCTTTTCGTTGGCCGACGGTCATGTGCGCAGCATAGGGCAGCGCCGGTGGGCGCTGAGCGGGGCTTCGTGTTCCTGCCCCGGCCACCCTTGCTCACATCGATACCGATCGTTCTCATGGTACTTTTGGGTTGTTCTACCACTGAAGGGGCTGAGCAGGTGTCCGTTGCTTCAGAACTCGAACAGGCCGCGAGCCTCAATTTCTATCCGAGCCGTGGACACCGGGGTACGAGAGGTCCCAATAGCAGCACAGGACTTGTTCCCGAACCTTCGCCCGGTTCACCTCCCGTACCGTTCGGCTTCCTTCAGTTGGCTTGTTCGCTAAGGTCAGCTTGCAAGCCTAGAGTACCTTCGGTCGCCAACCACGCTCGCGCATGGAGCTTCTCACCCCCCAGCACCGCCTGGCCTTCAAGGGCAAGGGCGGCGACCTCTTCGCCGTGCTCATCGTCAACTGGCTGCTCACCCTGGTCACCCTGGGCTTGTACTACCCGTGGGCCAAGGTGCGCCGGCTGAAGTACTACTACGAGCACACCGAGCTGGACGGGCATCCCTTCCACTTCCACGGTACGGGGCGCGAGATGTTCATCGGCTTCATCAAGGCCGTGGGCCTGCTGGTGCTGCTGTACGGGGCCTTCTTCGGCCTAGCCATGCTGCAGGAGGCCTGGGCCAGCGTCCTCGGCTTCCTGGTGCTCTTCGGCGGCCTGCTGCTGCTGCTGCCGCTGATCATCCACGGCACCTACCGCTACCGCATGAGCCGGAGCAGCTGGCGGGGCATCCACTTCGGGTACCGCGGCGACCGCGATGAGCTGTACCGCATCTGCCTGCGCGACGGCCTGCTTACCCTGGTCACCCTGGGCATCTACGGCAGCTGGTTCACCATCAACCTGCGCAACTACGTGATGAGCCATGTGCGCTGGGGCAGCTCGCAGTTCGCCTACAAGGGCGACGGGCTCGACTTCTTCCTGATGAACCTGAAGGGCTACTTCCTCACCTTGTTCACCTTGGGCATCTACGGGTTCTGGTGGCAGAAGGACCTGTTCCACTACTATGTGGACCACCTCAGCTGGACCTTCAGCGATGGCAGGCGCCTGCAGTTCAAGGGCACGGCCACGGGCGGGGGCTTCTTCGGCCTCATCGTCACCAATGTCCTGCTGGTGATCTTCACCTTCGGCATCGGCTATGCCTGGGCCGAGGTGCGCACCATGCGCTTCATCCTGGCGAACATCGCCCTGGTGGGTGATGCCGACCTGAACAACGTGGCGCAGACCGAACAGGAGCACAAGGGCGCGCTGGCCGAGGAGCTGGGCGATCTGATGGACATCGGCATCTTCCTGTGAGCGAAGGGGTGGAGGCCGTCCTGTACGACGGCGTGAGCAGCAGGCCGATCGAGGCACGGGTGAGCGTGCGCGAGCCCAACGCCCTGGCGGTGGAGCACGGGAACGAGCGCTTCACCTGGCCGTTGGAGCACTCGGGCCTGCAGTGGGAGCGCACGCGCGACACGCTGCGCATCAGCTTCGGGGAGTTCCCCCGGCGGGTGCTCATCGTGCGCGACCCGCTCTTCATCCGCAGCTTCGTGCTGCGCATGCGCTACACGGGTCGCCAGGGCGTGTACGACCGCCTGCTGGGCGTGGCGCGCAGCGGTCCGCTGCTCTTCTTCCTGGGCGTGGCCGTGCTGCTGGTGGCCAGCTACGTGTGGCTGCTGCCCTGGGCGGCGGAAGGCGTGGCCGTACTGATGCCGCGTTCCGTGGACCAGCAGCTGGGCGCGGCCGCCTGGGGCACCATGGCCCCCACGCTCGACGAGGACACCGCACGCAGCCGCACCCTGCAACGCTTCGGCGATGCGCTGCAGCTCAGCCCCGACCATCCGCTCACCTTCCACGTGGTGCGCGACGACCAGGTGAACGCCTTCGCGCTGCCCGGCGGCCACATCGTGGTGTTCACCGGCATCCTGGAGCGCATGGACCGGCCGGAGGAGCTGGCGGCCTTGCTGGCGCACGAGGGCACGCACGTGCAGGAGCGCCACAGCACGCGCATGCTGATGCGGCAGCTGGCCAGCTACGTCTTCCTCAGCCTCATCATCGGTGATGCGAGCGCCATCGCGGCCGTGGTGGCCGAGCACGCGGACAACGTGCGCAACCTGTCGTACTCGCGCGGGCTGGAAACGGACGCCGACCGGCATGGCATGGAGCGCATGCACTCCCGCGGAGTGGACCCCGACGGCATGGTGGGCCTGCTGAACCTGCTGCAGGAGGAGGCGGTGGACCTGCCGGCGGCCATGGAGTTCCTCAGCAGCCACCCGCTCACCGCCGAGCGTGTGGCCGAGGCCGAGCGGCTGGCGGCGCAGCTCGGCGATCCGGTCGTCGCCCGCCCGCCCCTGGACGGCTTGTTCGCGGCGTTGACGACGCCCGAGGTCAAGGAGATCCCGGTGGGGACCGCCGCCGAATAGCTCAGCCCTTCACCACGATCCCCAGCTCCTTGAGCTGCTCGTCGTCGATGCGGCTCGGCGCGTCGATCATCACATCGCGGCCCGCGTTGTTCTTGGGGAAGGCGATGAACTCGCGGATGTCCGTGCGGTGGCCGAAGAGGCTCACCCAGCGGTCGAAGCCGAAGGCCGCGCCACCGTGCGGAGGGGCACCGAACTCGAAGGCGTCCATCAGGAAGCCGAACTTGTAGCGCGCATCCTCGTCGCTGAAGCCGAGCACGCGGAACATGGCCTCCTGCATCGCGCGGTCGTGGATGCGGATGCTGCCGCCGCCGATCTCGGTGCCGTTGATCACCAGGTCGTAGGCGTTGGCGCGCACGCTGCCGAGGTCCACCTGGTCGAAAAGCTTCTGGGCATCCACCGGCTTTGGTGCCGTGAAGGGGTGGTGCATGGCGTGCCAGCGGCCGGTCTCCTCGTCCTGCTCCAGCAGCGGGAAGTCCACCACCCACAGCGGCTTGAACACCTTCGGGTCGCGCAGGCCGAGCTGGTCGCCGAGGTGCAGACGCAGTTCGTTCAGCTGCTTGCGGGTCTTGTCGGCCTTGCCGGCCATCAGGCAGAGCAGGTCGCCGGGCTTCATGCCGAAGCGGGCGGCCCAGGTCTGCAGCTGATCCGGCGTGAAGAACTTGTCCACGGTGCTCTTCAGGCCTTCCTCGTTCCACTTCACGAACACGATGCCGGTGGCGCCGATCTGCGGGCGCTTCACGAAGTCGATGAGCGCATCGGTCTGCTTGCGGCTCCAGCCCGCGCAGCCTTCGGCGTTGATGCCCACCACCAGCTCGGCCTCATCGAAGACCTTGAAGCCAACACCCTGCACCAGGTCGTTCAACTCGTGGAAGCGCATCCCGAAGCGCAGGTCGGGCTTGTCGCAGCCGTAGCTCTTCATCGCTTCATCGAAGGACATGCGGGGAAAGGCCTCGCTGAACTCCACGCCGTGGATGGACTTGAACAGATGCTTGGCCATGCCCTCGAAGGTGTTCAGGATGTCCTCCTGTTCCACGAAGGCCATCTCGCAGTCGATCTGCGTGAACTCCGGCTGGCGGTCCTGGCGCAGGTCCTCATCGCGGAAGCACTTCACGATCTGGAAGTAGCGGTCGAAGCCGGCCACCATCAGCAGCTGCTTGAAGGTCTGCGGGCTTTGGGGCAGCGCGTAGAATTCGCCGCTGTTCATGCGGCTGGGCACCACGAAGTCGCGCGCACCTTCCGGTGTGCTCTTGATCAGCACGGGTGTCTCCACCTCCAGGAAGTGCTGTGCGCTGAGGTAGTTGCGCACCTCGATGGCCATGCGATGGCGCAGCTCGAAGTTGCGGCGGATGTTGGCACGGCGCAGGTCGAGGTAGCGGTACTTCATGCGCAGCTCGTCGCCGCCGTCGGTCTCCTCCTCAATGGTGAAGGGCGGGGTCTTGGCCGCATTCAGTACAGTGAATTCCGTGACGATGAGCTCTATCTCGCCGGTGGGGATGTTCCTGTTCTTGCTCTCGCGTTCACGCACGGTGCCGGTGGCCTGCACCACGAATTCACGGCCCAGCTTATTGGCCTGTTCGCAGAGCGCGTCATCACGCTCGGTGTTGAAGCTGAGTTGTGTGATGCCGAAGCGGTCGCGCAGGTCCACGAAGGTCATGCCGCCCATGGCACGGGTGCGTTGGACCCATCCGGCAAGGGTCACGGTCTTTCCGGCATCAGCGAGGCGGAGTTCGCCACAGGTGTGGGTGCGGTACATGGGAATGGAGGCGGGCCGCGAAGATACCGGGCCACGCCGCTCGTGGCGGCCCCAACCGGTCGGCCCGGCGCGGGCAGCGCGGACGCCCCTGTGCCCCATCTTCAGGTCCGATCCGAACACCATGCGACACCCGATCCTCCTCACCGTCCTTCTGGCCCCGGCCCTGTCCCTGGCCTGTTCCTGCTTCGGTCCGCAGACCTTTTGCGAGACGCTGGCACCGCCCTATCCCGAGCCGCAATGGTGGGTGCCGGACAACATCATCCTGGCGGTGAAGGAGAACAGCGTGGCCTACGGCGCCGATGTGCGGGTGGTACAGACCTTCAGCGGAACCCTCGTGCCGGGGGCCGTGGTGCGCGTGTGGGGCGACTGTGGCCTGCTCTGTCGTCACTATGTGGATGGGGTGCCCGATGGGGATACCGTGCTGTGGGCGATCCAGGATTGCGATCTGTCCGGCAACGGGGGTTGCGGCACCAGCCTGGAGTCGCCCACGGACCATCAACTTTCGATCTGCGGGGTGTACTGGCTGAGCTATGCGAACGGGGTGGTCTCGGGTCCGTTGCTCACGGAGGGCGCCACGGAGAGCATGACGCTGGCCGAGTTCGACATGTTCGTGGATGGTTGTCTGGCGACGTCGGTGCCCGGGCCTGCTCCGCAGGAGGATGGCGAGCTGTCGATCCTCAACGGTCGCCTGCACCTGCGGGGCGGCCCCGACATGGCCGGAGCGGAACTGCGGGTCTGGGACCTGGCCGGTCGCGCGCTCGTCAGCGTCGTGGTCCGGCCGGGAGAACGCAGCTGGCCGCTGCCACCGGGACCGACCACCATGATGGTGGTGGAGCTGCGGACCACCGACCGGCGCTTGGTGCGAAGGCTGATGCGGGAGTGAGCGCGGCGCTCACTCGGCCAGCAAGGCGGCCCGGCAGGTGCGGAGGGCCTCGGAGGCCTTGGGGTCCGCCACGGGCGGCCGCAGGTCCAGGGCCTCCAGGCGTTCGCGGATCAGGCGGCCCACCAGGGCGCGGCTCTCCCACTGCTCATCGGCCGGAATGATGTACCAGGGGGCGTGCGGAGCGGCCGTGGCCCCGATGGCCTGTTCGTAGGCGTGCATGTAGTCCTCCCAACGGGCCCGCTCCGCCACGTCGCCGGGGTTGAACTTCCAGTGCTTCTCCGGGTCGTCGATGCGCTCCAGGAAGCGCTTCTTCTGCACGGCCTTGCTCATGTACAGGAAGAACTTCATGATCACCGTGCCGCTCGCGGCCAGGTGCGCCTCCCACGCGGTGATCGCGTCGTAGCGCACGCGCCAGAAGGCCTCGTCGATGTCCTTCGCGCTGCGCACCGTTGGGATGTTCTGCCCCACGACGTACTCGGGGTGGACGCGCGTCACGAGCACCTCCTCGTAGTGGCTGCGGTTGTG
>Ga0138256_10000698_pt1 | contig 36146 bp, 33 predicted proteins | sample KNB2016incub_MG_FD_105486 | JGI IMG/M metagenome (GOLD analysis project Ga0138256, IMG submission 105486) | Active sludge microbial communities from wastewater in Klosterneuburg, Austria - KNB2014incub_MG | ecosystem: Engineered > WWTP > Activated sludge > Unclassified | place: Austria... | reverse complement strand
ATGCGCGATATCTTCGATCGCCGGAAAAATCCGTGGTTCCGCGAGGAGTTCGTGCCGCCAAGCCTGTTTGACGCCCCGCCGGTCGGCGGCTGGCCCGAGGAGAAGGTGGCGTAGGCCATACGGCTTGCGCCGGTTTCCCTGATGAGCCGCCTTCATGCGGGCAGCGGGCCCAGCCAATGCAACCTCATCCCAAGGGATAATGGCTCTCCTCATTCAGCAGGCATAAGCTTCGCCAAAACAAGCAGGTGGGGGGCGTCCAAGAACAAGCCGTTCTGCGAGGGCTCTCACCATGATGTGCATGTCGATGCATCGGGCGAGCGGTGGGGCGCTGGCGATCGACCCGCAGACGGACGGGCCTCTCAAAGTGCGCGGGAACCTTGAGATCACGGCCGGGACCTGGCGTGTGGCGGCCCGCGTTCAGAGCGCCACGCCCTGTCGTTGCGGCGGATCGGCCAGCAAGCCATTGTGTGACGGCACACACCTCACGAACGGCTTTCGGAGCTGAATTTGACGCGGGCCTCTCAGGGCTGTGTCGCTGTTTCGAGCGGAGTCAAAGGCTTGCGCGGTTAAGGGCTCTGCGTGCCTTGGCGTTGACGCGAAATCCGCCCGGAAATGTCCACATTCACAAGGCAAAAGAGACGCTATCGGGCGCTGAGTTAATGTTCGGGACAGACCCGTTTCATGTTCGCGGCGCTCTCTCTTGCGTAACAACAGTCCGCACCAATCTCTCTTCTCGAACCTGATGCGGACATGGAGACCAATATGAAGCGTGGAACGATCATTGGCGCGACAGGCGGTTTGATTGCAGGTGTGAGCCTCGGCGCGCTCGCCCTCGCAGCGCCATCCTTTGCGTTTTTCAACAACGGCGCGTCCCTTGCGGCGCCTGCGGCTGCGCAGCTCACCTTGCCGGCGATCAGCCAGCAAGCGCGCTGGGGTAACCTGCCGAACCTTGCCGACCTCTTTCAAGCGGTGTCGCCTTCGGTCGTGCAGATCCAGGTGCGCTCCTCCAGCCCGGTGCGGCAGTCGCAATTCAACGGCCGCAACCCGTTTGAAGGCACGCCGTTTGAAGATTTCTTCGGAAATGGCGTTCCCGGGCAGGATGGCCAGCGACAAGGCGAATCGCCTGACCGGTTTGGGTCGGGATCCGGCTTCTTCATCGAAGGCGGCTACATCGTCACCAACAACCACGTTGTTGACGACGCCAGGAAGATGACGGTTGTTCTCGAAGACGGTCGCGAGCTTCAGGGCACGCTGGTCGGCACTGACCCTAAAACCGATCTTGCGGTGCTGAAAGTCAGCGGCAACAACATTCCGCGTGGACTGCCCTGGGGCGACAGCAAGACCGCACGCCCCGGCGACAGCGTGTTCGCCGTCGGGTCGCCCTTCGGTCTCGGCAACACAGTGACCGCCGGCATCGTCTCGGCGCGCGGGCGAAACATCAACTCCGGCCAGTATGACGACTTCATCCAGGTCGACGCGCCGATCAATCCCGGCAACAGCGGCGGGCCGCTGTTCGATCAGACCGGTTCGGTCATCGGCGTCAACTCGGCGATCTATTCGCCGACCGGCGGCAATGTCGGCATCGGCTTCTCGATCCCCTCGGATATGGCGCAGGGCATTGTGGCTCAGCTTATCGCGCACGGCTCGGTCGAGCGTGGTTGGCTGGGCGTCGGCATCGGCCCGGTGACGCCGGATATCGCAAGCAGCCTCAACCTGGCTTCAGCCAAGGGCGCGCTGGTGAACTCCGTCACTGATGGCAGCCCGGCTTCCAAGGCTGGCGTGAAGGAAGGCGACGTGATCCTGCACTTTGGCGAACGCGAAATCGCCCATGTGCAAGATCTGACCCGCGCCGTAGCCGACACCAAAGCCGGCGCCTCGCGCGAGCTCAAGATCATGCGCGATGGCCGCCAGCAGACGCTGAAGGTGAATATCGAAGGTCTGAAGGACGAGAGCGCGAAGCCGACCCTGGCGAGCGCAACACCGAAAGCCACTGGCGGCGGCAGCGTCAGCCTCGCAGAACTGGGCCTCGGCCTGACGGCAGGCGACGATGGCGTGACGATCACGTCGGTCAAGGTCAACTCGCCTGCGGCGGACGCCGGCATCCGGGTTGGCGACAAGCTGGTGAAAGTGAACCAGTCGAACGCCACCACGCCGGACGCCGCCAAGAAGGCGGTCGACGAGGCCAAGAAGCAAAATCGCAACGCAGTCCTTCTCCAGCTGCAGCGCGAAGACACGAAGTTCTTTGTTGGAGTTCCTTTCTCGGACGGCTGACGCCTTCCGGGGAAGCGCAGGCGCGGCCGTTCCGTCGTCCGTCCCCCAAGTGAGCGGAACGACCGCGCCTGTTCCTATGAAGAGGCTTCCGATAGACGCCGGGAGCGCCTAGACTCATGACCATGCGCATCCTGGTGATCGAAGACGAGGCCCGCACGGCGGACTTCATCGAGCGAGGGCTCAAGGAAAAGGGCCATGCGGTGGATGTCTGCCGCACGGGACCCGAGGGCCTGAGCTTTGCGCAGGGCGGCGAGCACGACGCCATAATCCTTGATCGCATGCTGCCGCAGATGGATGGGCTCACCATCCTCAAGACGCTGCGCGCCGAAGACAATCAGACCCCGGCGATCATCCTTTCGGCGCTCGGCCAGATCGACCACAGGGTCGAGGGGTTGAAGGCGGGGAGCGACGATTATCTGGTCAAGCCGTTCGCGTTTTCCGAATTGCTTGCGCGCCTTGAGGCGATTGTCCGTCGCCGCGATCCGCGCGCTGCGGAACAGACCGAGCTGAAGGTCGATGACCTGCGGCTAGATCTCGAAAAGCGCCGGGCTTTCCGGGGCGCGCGCGAGATCGATCTTCTGCCGCGCGAGTTCGCCATTCTCGAATACATGATGCGGAATGCAGGCCGGCCGGTGACGCGCACCATGCTGCTCAATCACGTCTGGGACTATCAGTTCGAGCCGCAGGCTAATGTGGTCGACGTCCACATTTCGCGCCTGCGGCGGAAGATCGATGCGGCAGGCGAGCGGCCGCTGATCGAAACGCTGCGCGGCGAAGGTTATCGCATCCGATCGGCGACCTGATGGCGCAACGACTGGGGTTGGGGACACTCAGTGCGCGCGTGATCGGCCTCTCGGCGCTGATGACGCTTGCGATCATCAGCGCAACTTTCACGCTCACCTACATCGCCGCGACGCGTATCCTTGAACAGGAAACGGCCGAGGTCGTCGCGGCGGAGTTGCGCGGCATCGTCGATTCGAGTGACGGCGGGCGGAATCTCCCCGCGTTGGTCGCCACGATCCGTGACCGCGCGGTTGGCGAGTCCGAAGCCATCTACCTGCTCACCGATCGTAATGGCGCAAAGATCGTCGGCAATCTGTCGGACTGGCCCGAGAATGTTCGCACCGACGGTCAATGGACCAGTGTGCACGGCGTGCGTGCGCCCAACGGCCAGGATATCGAAATCGGCGCGGTCGCCTATGTTGCGCCGTACGGAACGCGATTGCTGGTCGGACGTGACCTTCGCGCTGAGCGGAACTTCCAGGCGGCGCTTATCGAGTCCGGCGCCGTGGCCCTGATTGCTGCTGTGGTATTGGCAGGCGTATCGGGATTTGTTCTCAATCGACTGGTCATGCGTCGTATCGGCGATATCGACAGCACGGCGCGTGCGATCGTCGCCGGCGATCTGTCAACCCGCATTCCGGTTCGCTCGGGCGGCGATGAGTTCGGGCATCTGGCGGTCACGCTCAACGAAATGCTCGAACGCATAGAGACGCTGGTGACGGAATTACGTACTGTGACTGACAGTCTGGCTCACGATCTGCGCACGCCGCTCACACGCCTCAAGACGCAAATCCAGCGCGGCAACGATGCAGAGCTTCCCGATGGCGCCCGGCGCGAGGCGCTTGGGCAGGCGGCGGACGAGGCGGATCGGATTCTCTCATCCTTCTCAGCGATGATTGACATCGCGCGCGCCGAAGCCGGTGCGGCGCGCGACCAGTTCACACAGGTTGATCTCAGTGCGGTCGTGCGTGACGTGTTCGAACTCCACCAGCCCTTGGCTGAGGAGATGGGGGTCACGCTCTCGTTTGCGGAGGAGGATGGCGCGCCCCCGAAGGTCAGCGGCCACGCGCAGTTCCTTGCGCAGCTTGTCTCCAACCTTGTCGACAACGCCCTGAAGCACGGCGCCTCGGGCGGCGCCATCACGATGGCGGTGCGGCGAGAGCAGGGCATTGCGGAGGTCGAGGTCGCAGACCGCGGGCCCGGCATCCCCCAAGACCAGCGCGCCGGGGCGCTCAAGCGTTTCGGGCGTCTGGATTCGGCGCGGACGACCCCGGGCTCAGGCCTTGGCCTGTCGCTGGCGGCGACGCTGGCCCGGATGCATGGCGGCGACCTGCTGCTGGAAGACAACCAGCCCGGCCTTCGCGTGAAGGTCCGAATTCCCGCTGTCGGATAGATCGGGTGGCGAATTAATCGCCGCACCCTCAAAAAACCCAGCGAAACCGCTGGCTGGAACCCGGACCGGCAGGTTTTGCCTACCCTTTCTTAACTACTCATTTGCGAGGGTTAACGGCCGCAAACCATAATTTTCATGGAGAAACAGGCATGAATGGTCTGGAGGTTCTCGACTTTGGCCGCGACGCGCTCTGGACCACAGTCTGGATGTGCGCCCCGGCCATGATCGCCGGTCTGGTCGTGGGGCTGGTCATCGCCTTCTTCCAGGCGCTGACGCAGATTCAGGAGATGACGCTGGTCTTCGTGCCGAAGATCATCGCGATCTTCGCCGCGCTGCTGATCTTCCTGCCGCTGATGGGCGCGCTCCTCGCGGGCTTCGCCAACGAAGTTTTCGCGCGAATAGCCGAATTCTAGGGAGGCGCGCAGGTTGGACTGGCTCAATCAATACGCATGGATCGGGGCGCTGCTGTTCGCGCGGCTCGGCTCCGTGATGATGATTGCGCCGGCCTGGGGAGAACAGACGACGCCCCCCATGATGCGTCTGGGCGTGGCTGTGCTGATCACGGCGACGCTTGCGCCTTCCCTTGTGAGCCGTGCGCCGCCAATGCCGGCTGATGTTGTCAGCGCCTTTCCGATGATCATCACCGAGATCATCACCGGCCTGATCCTCGGTCTCGGCGCCCGTCTGATGATGAGCGCGCTCCAGGTTGCGGGCGCCACCGTCGGCATCGCATCGGGGCTTGGCTTTGCTCAGCAGGTTGACCCGATCGCCAGCCAGCCGGCGGCGATCTTCTCTGGCTTCTTTTCGATGATGGGCGTTGTCCTCATCATGTCGGCAGGGCTTCACCGCGTGATGATCGAAGCGGCGGCCGACAGCTACACGATCTTCCCGCCTGGCGCGTTTCCACCGATCGGCGATGCTTCGACCTTCGTGATCGACGCCGTGTCGAATTCCTTCCGCCTCGGCATCCAGATTGCGGCGCCCGTGCTGATCTTCTCGCTGGTCTTCAACGTCGCACTCGGCCTGATCTCGCGCCTTGTCCCGCAGGTTCAGATTTTCATGACCGCTATGCCGCTGTCCGTGATGCTGGGTCTCGCCGTCACCGCGCTCGGGCTGGGCGGCGGCATGATGATCTGGCTCCAGGAAATGGAGCGCCAGATGCACATCTTCACCTTGAGATAAACCACAGTGGCCGAAGAGCAGGACAACAGTCAGAAGACAGAAGATCCGACACAGAAGCGGCTGGAAGAAGCGCGCCGGAAGGGCGACATAGCCAAGAGTCAGGATGTTCCGATCTGGTTTCTGATGATGGCCATCGCCGGCATCATGGCGGCCGCCGGGCCGCTTGCCGCAATGATTGCCGATCCGCTGGTGCGGATCATGGACCACCCTCATGCTTTCCATCTTGCTGGCGGCGGCGCTCAGCAGTTGATGACAAGCCTGCTGATGTCGCTGGCGCTTCCGTTGATGGTGATCTTCGCAGCCATCGCGGTGGCGGGCGTGCTCGGCCACATCGTCCAATCGCGGCCGCTGTGGACGGGCGAGAAAATAAAGCCGGATCTGTCCAAACTATCGCCGATGAAGGGCCTGCAGCGCATGTTCGGCATGCAGGGCTGGGTGAACCTGCTGAAGTCGATCGCCAAGATGGGGGCAATTACAGCGGCGATGATCTACGCCGTCTGGCCCGAAGCGACCGCGATCTCGGAATCGGGCAGGCTCGATCCCTCCGGCATGCTGGCGATGACGCAAGTGATCGCGGGCAGGCTTCTGCTGGCGGCGGTCATCGTGGTCGGCCTGATCGCGGGCGGAGACTTCATCTATCAGCGCTGGAGCTTCATGCAGCGCATGCGCATGTCGCGCAGGGATGTGCGCGACGAGGTCAAGCAGCAGGAAGGCGATCCGCATATCCGCGCCCGCCTGCGCCAGATCCGTCTCGAGCGGTCGCGCAAGCGCATGATGCAGAACGTGCCGAAGTCGACCGTGGTCATCACCAACCCGACCCACTACTCGGTCGCGCTGCGCTATGATCCGGAAAAGGACGCCGCGCCGATGTGCATGGCGAAAGGCGCTGACGAGGTAGCGCTGCGCATTCGCGAACTCGCAAAGGAACACAACATCCCGATCGTCGAGAACGTGCCGCTTGCGCGCGCCCTGTTCGCCTCGGTCGAAGTCGAGGAAAGCGTGCCGCGTGAGCATTTCGAGGCGGTCGCGAAAGTCATCGGCTTCGTCATGAACACAGCCAAGGGGAGGCGGCGATGAGCGCTTCCGCCATGCTTCTCCACAGGATGCTGATCAAGGCTGAAAGCCGGGGCTGGAAAGCCCCGGCCACAAGCGCTGGTGACCCAGGCCCCGAACTGACTCAGACTGCACCACAAGGGATTGTGTCCCGAGGCTGGAATTCACTGCAGAGTCAAATCGTTAAAGCCGATTCGCGGGGTAACCCGAATGCGCACGAATCACCCCAATACTCGCCGACCGAACACCAGAAAGACCGCCATGGCTGACGCAAACGATGCTCTCGTCTACGAAACGATCGAGACGCCGGCCCCCTCCGCTCGCAAGGGGTTTGACTACATCCAGCTCGGCTTCTGGGCTGCCCTGGCAATCGCGGGCGGTGCGGCCGGCATGGCGCTCACCTGGAGCGACGCCGTCGGACCTGCCGGCGCGGTGTTGGTGATTGCTCTTGGCGCGATGGCGCTGGTGCTTGTGCTGTGGGTGATGCGCGGGGCGGGGCGGAAACTTGGCATGTTCCCCGAACGCGGCGCGGCCGAGGCGGCCGTGCAGTCAACCAAGCGCCATCTCTGGCTTGAGGCGCTAACCGAACCTGCTCTGATTTCCGATCGGGGGGGCGCGACCGTTGCGGCTAACGCCGGCTATCTTGCAATTGCGCAGCTCGCGCACGTCTCAGGCGATAGCGCGCATGCGCCCTCGGTTGACCGGCTGTTTTCCTCCAATCCGGGCATGGCTGCGCCGGTCTATCGCTTGTCGAAGGCCGTGAAGCTCGGCGCCGCGAAATCCGAAATGCTGCCCGCCCTGCTCTTCGGCGACAGCCACACCCCCATCCAGTTCGAAGTCAGCGTCGCGCCGCTGGGCAAGACACGAGCGCTATGGCGCTTGCGCCGCGTGGAAGCGGGTTCCCATACGGCGGGTTCAGGCTCTGTCGATTCTCGCGCGCTTTATGTTGAAGATGCGCCCGTCGGCTTCTTCTCCGCGCGCCGCGATGGCCGCGTGGTCTATATCAATCAGACGCTGCGCCATATGCTGGGCCTGCCCGATGGCGACAACGCGCTTCGTCTCGAAGACATCATGCGCCCGGAAGGTCTTAAGCTGATGAAGCGCGATGTGCGCGGCCAGGCCAGCCACCGGGCTGAAGTCGTCCTGCGCGCCCGCGACGGTGTCGAGACCACCGCCACCATGATCACGACCTGGTCGGGCAAGGGCGCCGAAGCCCTTACGCGTTCAGTTGTCTATGTCGCCAGCGCCGCAGAGCAGACCGCGCGTCGCGCGCCTGTTCCGGGGACGCCGGCTGCAACGCCTTCAAGCGCGGGCGTCCGCGCCGACGACACCATGTTCAACGACGCGCCCTTCGGCGTCGTACGTCTCGATGGCGAAGGCGTCGAGAGCGCGCTGATGATGGACGCAAACCGCACGCTGGTCGAAATGACCGGCGGCCGCGCCCAGCCGGGCGCGCGCTTTGCCGACCTCTTCATCGCGGAGCAGGGCCCCGCCGTGCTGGCCGAGGAACTTGGCAAGGCGCTCGACGGCGCACGCACGTTCAAGCTCGCCGGTTTCAAGGATCGCTCCGCCGATGTCTTCGTGGTGCTGGATCGCCAGGGCCGCCCGTCGGCGGCCTATGTTATCGACACGACCGAGCGGATGCAGCTGGAACAGCGCGCAGCGCAAGGCGCCAAGCTGCAGGCCATCGGCCAGCTCGCGGGCGAACTTGCCCACGACTTCAACAACCTGCTCACGGTCATCATCCTCAATGTCGACCGTCTTACTGCGCGTCACCCGCCGGGCGACCCCAGCTTTTTCGAACTGCGTTCGATCAACGAAGCTTCCTCGCGCGGCGCCGAACTCGTGCGCACGCTGCTGGCCTATTCGCGCAAGCAGGTGTTCCGCCCCGAAGTGCTCGATATCTCGGATGCGCTGGCCGACTACTACGTGCTGCTGCGCGACATCATCGACGAGCGCATCAAGCTGGACATCGTCCATGGCCGTGACCTGCCGCGCGTGAAGGTGGACAAGGGCCAGATCGAAACGGCTGTCACCAACCTCTGCACCAATGCCCGCGATGCGATGATCGAGAAGAATGGCGGGGGCCGTCTTACGATCCGCACGTCGCGCGCGGATGCGGCGGCGGCGCGCAAGGATGGCTTCACGCTCGTCACCGAGGGCGACTATGTGTTGATCGAGGTGATCGACGACGGCGCCGGCATCGCCCCCGAGATCATGGAGAAGATTTTCCAGCCCTTCTACACGACGAAGGAGCCGGGCAAGGGCACAGGCCTGGGTCTGGCGACCGTCTATGGCATCGTGAAACAGTCGAACGGCTTCATCTATCCTGTGTCGAAAGTCGGCCGTGGCACGACGTTCAAGATCTTCCTGCCGGCCTGGGTCGAGGAAGCACAGGCGCCTGGCGAAGTGTCGCTGGAAGCTCCGGCGCCCGCGCCCGTCGCTCCGCCTGCGCCGAAGAGCGGCGACCTCGCAGGTCGCGGCAGCATCCTCCTGGTTGAAGATGAAGACGGCGTGCGCGGCATCGCCGCTCAGCTTCTCGCGGCGTGCGGCTATCAGGTCATCGAAGCCAGCGATGGCGAGAAGGCGCTGGAGATCATCAAGGAGCATTCGGGCACGATCGACCTGCTCATTTCGGACGTCGTGATGCCCGGCATGGACGGCCCCGCGCTGCTTAAGGAAGCGCGTCCGTGGCTGACCAACACGCGCGTCATGTTCATCTCGGGCTATGCCGAGCGCGACCTCGCCAAGACGCTGGAAGACGATCGCGCGATCTCGTTCCTGCCGAAGCCGTTCACGCTGAAGCAGCTGGCTGAGCGCGTGAAGCAGGAACTGGCGGCGGCCTGACGACCGCTGCTGCTAGCTTCGCAAAGTCGCGCCGGTCGCCTTCGCGACAGACTTGACGATGGCGGACGACGCCGCTTCGATCTGCTCGTCGGTCAGCGCCGTTCCACGGGCCTGCAGCGTGACTTCGACCGCCACGGACTTCTTGCCTTCGCCGATGTTTGCGCCGCGATAGACGTCGAACACGCGCGCGGCGGTGATCAGCTTCGGGTCGGCCTTCATCGCCATGCGGGTGATGTCGCCACCTGGAACCTTCTCCTCGACCACGAAGGCGAAGTCGCGGGTCACCGGCGTCTGATCGGCCTTTTCGAGCACGGGGCGGGTCTTGCCGGTCTTCGCCTTGGCCGCCGGCAGAGCGTCGAGCGCCAGTTCGATGGCGAGGACGGGGCCGTCCACACGAAGCGCCTTCAGGAAGGCCGGGTGCAGTTCGCCGAACGAGGCGACGACCTGCTTGGGACCAAGGCGCAGCGTGCCGGCGCGGCCGGGATGCCAGTGTGCGCCTTCAGCAGCGCCGACCTGAAATTTGTCCGGCGATTGATCCAGCGCCTGCAGGATCGCGAACAGATCCGCCTTGGCCGAGAAGGCGTTGTAGGCGGCCGGGGCGCCCTGCCAATCGCGAGCCTTCGCGGCTTTTACGACAGCGGCGACATGCATGCGCTGATCATCCGGCTTGTCGCCCGGGTAGACGGGACCCGCTTCAAACAGGCGCACATGGCTCGCGCCATGATCGGCATTGCGTTGTGCGGCCTCGGCAAGGTTCGCCAGCATGGATGGACGCATATAGTCGAGGTCCGATGCGATCGGGTTATCGATGGTCAGGGAAGCTTGCAGTTTGTTCGCCCCCCCGATCATCAGCGCGGCCGTGTCATGGAACATGAAGCTCCACGTCACGGTTTCGAGGAAGCCACGGCCAGCCAGAACACGACGCGCCGTGCGCACGCGGTTCTGCAGCGGCGTCACGACCACGCGCACAGGTCCTTCCGGCGCGGGTAGTTTCTCGTCTGGAAGCTTGTCGTAACCTTCGATGCGGATCAGCTCTTCGACAATATCGGCCGAGCCTTCGACATCGGGGCGCCAGGACGGCACGTCGACCGGCCAGAGCCTGCTGGCCTCTTTCATGCGCGCCGGTACAATGGGATCGAAGCCGAGCGCGCGAAGAATGTCTTCCATCCGGTCTGCGCTCATGTCGACGCCCGTGAGGCGCTTCATGTCGCGCAGCTGGAAGTTCACTGATGGCGGGCCCGCAGGAACATTGCCGGCGACCACGACGTCTGACGGCTCGCCGCCGCAGGCGTCGAGGATCAGGCGTGTCGCCAGTTCGACGCCATTGACGCAGGAATGCGGATCGACGCCGCGTTCGAAGCGGAAGCGTGCGTCGGAAATGATGCCTGTGGCGCGCCCCGTGCGCGCAGTGCGGTTGGGATCGAACCAGGCGCTCTCGATGAAGACATCTGTCGTCTCGATCGAGCATCCCGTCGACGTTCCGCCCATGACGCCGCCGAACCCGATCGTGCGGCGCCCGTCATCGTCAGCGATCACGCAATAGTCCGGCTCGACGTCGTATTTTGCGCCGTCGAGGCCCTCGAAGGTCTCTTTCAGCAGGATGTGGGGCACGGGCGCGTCGACAGGCGTTTCGATCACCTGAAGCTTGCCGAGCTGGACGACGATATCGCCTTTCAGCTTTGCCGCGTCATAGACGTGCAGCGGACGGGCGCGGTCGAAGGAGATGTAGTTGGTGACGTCGACCAGCATGTTCTTCGGATTGATGCCGATCGCTTTCAGGCGCCTCTGCAGCCAGTCCGGCGAGGGGCCGTTCTTCACGCCGCGAATCAGTCGGCCCGCGAAAACGGGGCAGGCCTCAGGCGCATCGATGCGCACATTGACCGGTGAGGGGAATTGGCCCGGCACGGGCTTCACCTCAGCCAGCCTGAACTTGCCGACGCCCTTCGCGCCAAGATCGCGCGCAATGCCGACGACGCCGAGCCAGTCGGGACGGTTAGGCGTCACTTCGAAGTCGATCACAGTGTCGCCGCCAAGCGCATCCGCGACGGGCGAGCCGACTTTCAGATCATCGGGCAGTTCAATGATGCCGCCATCGGCGATTGCTTGCTCTTCGGAAAGTCCGAGCGCTTCGGCGCGGAATTTCCAGTCGTCGAAGCGGGCAATGCGCAGGCGGAATGGATCCTCATCCGTCTGCATCTCGCCGCCCGAGCAGAGCATGCCGTTGGAAACGACGCCGCGCACGGGCTTGGGAATGAGCGTGACGCCCGAGCCGGGAATGTAGGCGCCGATTGGCGCATAGGCGGTGACGAGACCGGGGCGGGCGTTGAGTCCGCCGCACACGATCTCCTTCATGCCATCGGCGGTCTCCACCTGACAGACCTGAAGCTTGTCGGCGTTCGGGTGCTGCTTGGCCGAGACGATGCGGCAGACGGTGAACTGCTTCAGCGCATCTTTTGGATCATGCGCGTCCTCAACCTCGAGGCCGGCTTGCGTCATGGCTTCGAGGATCGCGGGAAGGTCCGCGCTCGTTTCGAGATAGTCTTTCAGCCAGGGCAGGGTGAATTTCATTGTGCGTCTCGATTCCAGACCATGCCGGTGTCCTCGGCCCCGCAGATACGGAAGCCGAATTTTTCATAGAGCGGTGGGACGCCCGCGTCCGCAAACAGCGAGACGAAGGACTTTGCGGGGGCATTCTCGCGCAACCAGGTCGTGAGCCGCGTCATGATCATGCGCGCAACGCCTTTGCCTTGGTGTGCGGGCCCAACGGCAATGTCGGAGACCGTGAAGAAGTATCCGCCATCGCCGATGACGCGCCCGATGCCGATGACTTCACTGCCGAAGGTAACGGTGACGCCGAACAACGAGTTGGCGACGCCTTGGCGCGCCTGCTCGATCGAGTAGGTCGCAAGCCCGGCATCGCCACGCAGCCGCAGAAGCGTTTCTGCGTCCGGCGGTCCATCATGCAGGACGTAGCCGCTGCTCACGAAAGCCCCCCGGTGACGGTCGGCAGGAGCCAGGGTTTGAAGCCGTAGTGCTTGATCCACTCGATGTCGGCTTCGAAGTACGGACGCAGATCGGGCATGCCGTATTTCAGCATGGCGAGGCGATCGACGCCGAGGCCGAAGGCGAAGCCTTGATATTGCTCCGGATCGATATTGCAGGCGCGGAGCACGTTGGGGTGGACCATGCCGCAGCCGAGGATCTCAAGCCAGTCATTGCCTTCGCCGACCTTGATCTCCGCCCCGGAACGGTCGCAGCGGATATCCATCTCCGCCGACGGTTCGGTGAAGGGGAAGAAGTGCGGGCGGAAGCGCGACTCGGCCGTCGGCACTTCGAAGAAGCGTGAGAAGGCTTCAGTGAGGCATGACTTCAGATGGCCCATATGCACCCGGTCGTCGATCACGAGACCTTCGATCTGGTGGAACATCGGCGTGTGCGTCGCGTCCCAGTCCTTCCGGTAGACGCGGCCCGGCGCGATCACGCGGATCGGCGGTTTCGAACTCAGCATCGCGCGCACCTGGATGGGAGACGTGTGTGTACGCAACAGCTTCCGCGCGCCATCGGCTGCGGGCTTCATGAAGAAGGTGTCGTGCATCTCGCGCGCTGGATGGCCGGGCGGGAAGTTGAGCGCGGTGAAGTTGTGGAAGTCGTCTTCGATGTCCGGACCTTCCGCGACGGCGAAGCCCATGTCGGCGAAGATGGCGGCGAGCTCCTCGAACACCTGCATCACCGGATGCAACGCGCCCACTGGCTCGTAGCGCGGGGGCAGGGTGAGGTCTTCGCGCTCGGTCTCGAGCCGCTTGTTGAGGGTGGCGAGTTCGAGGTCGGCCTTGCGCGTCGAGATCGCCGCGGTGAGGCGGTCCTTGAGGCCGTTAAGTGCAGGACCGGCAGACTGGCGCTGTTCCGGCGTCATGCCGCCAAGCTCGCGCATCAGCAGCGAGACGCGGCCCTTCTTGCCGAGTTCCGCAACGCGGATGGCTTCGAGCGCAGCCTCGTCGGATGCGGCGGCAATAGCGGAGGATGCTTCCGCCTCGATGCTGCTGACCTGTTGGTCGATCGCCATGATGGCCTCGTGCGGGTTGTGGTTCGCACGGGGCCATAGTCCGCCCCGCGCATTGCGGTCGGAACTAGCGGAGAAAGGCTTCGGAGATAAGCGCCGTGGCTAGATTAAGCCGCCAGCGCCGCCCGGGCCTTCTCCACCAGGGCGGTAAACGCAGCCGGCTCGTGCATGGCGAGATCGGCCATGACCTTGCGGTCAACGCCGAGGCCAGCCTTGCTGAGGCCGTCGATGAAACGCGAGTATGTCAGCTTGTCATCGACCGAACGGACAGCGGCGTTGATGCGCTGGATCCAGAGCGAGCGGAAATTGCGCTTTTTCTGCTTGCGGCCCTTGTAAGCGTTGACGCCGGCCTTGACGACGGCGGCCTGGGCTGTGCGGAAGGTATTCTTGCGACGGCCGTAAAAGCCTTTGGCGGCTTTGATGACCTTGCGGTGACGGGCGTGGGCCGGAACTCGGCCGCGGGCGCGGGGCATAGGGAAACTCCGTTATCTGATCAGGGGGTGCGCGCTAGGGCGAGGCTTACTTCACGCCGTAGGGCAGGAATTGCTTCTTCACGCGAGGCGTATCCGCTTCGGCGACCACGACGGTGCCGCGGTTGGTGCGGATATACTTCGAGTTGTGGCTGATCAGTCGGTGACGCTTGCCGGCAACGCCACGTTTGAGCTTGCCGGACGCGGTCATGGAAAACCGCTTTGCAGCGGCCTGCTTGGTCTTCATCTTCGGCATTTCGGTCTCCTGTTGGCGACAGTCCGACCCGAAAATTCCGTTAGGAATCAACGGCGCGACGCCTGTAAAAGTCCCGGGAGGCATGCCATTAGCCTGTCCGGTCCTGTGGAAGTGGGGGTTTATACGCGGCAAAAGCCTAAAAGCAAGCGATTAGCGGCGCTCGCCCGCCGCCACGCTGAGCAGCAGATCCTGCAGCCGCCGCGACTGGGTATCCAGGTTGAAGTCACGCATGGCCAGCTCGCGCCCGGCCGCGCCCATGGCTAGGGTTGCAGTTATATTGCCGGTCAGGCGTTCCAGCCGATCGGCCAGCGCTGTGTCGTCCCCCTCGGGAACAAGCAGGCCGGTCTCGCCGTCTTTCACGCATTCGGGGATGCCCGCGTGCCGGGTGGCAGCGATCGCGCAGCCCGATAGCATGGCCTCGATGCACACGGTCGGCAGTCCTTCGGCGTCTCCTGTCGCGGCGCGACGCGAGGGGACGCAGTGGATCATCGCTTCTGCAAAGTGGCGCGGCATGTCACTCGCGGGAATCCAGCCTGGCTGGTCCGCCTCGACGCCCGACGCCTGCAGACGCCCGGCAAGCTCCGCCTTCAGCGGCCCATCCCCGACCATCCGTACGCGCCAGCCCGCCAGCTTCGGTCCCAGCCGCGCCAGAGCGAGGACCAGGGTGTCGACGCCCTTCTTTTCGACCCAGCGTCCGGCGAAAAGGATTAGCTTGCCCTTCTCGCCCGGCTTGAACTGCGATGCATCGGCGCCGTTGTAGTGGACGGTCATCTTTTCGGGCTGGCATCCGGCCTTTGCGAGTTCGTCCTTGATAAAGCCTGACACCGGCAGGATCAGCGCCGCTTCGCGCCACAGCCGTTCGCGGCGGCGGTTGTAGACACGAAGAACGCTGTTCTTCGTGTTGGCGATCTTGGTCGCATCGCCGCCATGATATGTCACCACCAGCGGCAAGCCCATCGCGCGCGCCAGCGGCAGGGCGTAGGCGCCGGATTTTCCGAAATGGGCGTGGATGAGCAATGGCTTCTCCTGCGCCAGCCGCGCCTTCAGCTTCTTGGACACGAGGCCAAACTGTTTGAAGCCTGTCTCGCCAAGAGCGCCATGCAGCGGCCCAAGCTCAATCGCCTTGACGCTTGTGGGCGCTGCGCTGCGGAGTTCGCTGCCGATGAATACCGGCTGGAGCTGGTCGAAGCTCTTGTACGCGTTCTGGATGAAGCCTTCGGACGGCGCGAACATCTTGTCCGCGAAGACGAGGAATTGCCGCGTCACCTGCGATTCCTCATGACGACCGCCCTCCGCGCGAGGTGACCGCCTTATCGCAGTCTTCCCGCGCCCGCTAGCCGCAGCGGACGCCGGTGATGACGCCTTGGGTGTCGATCTCGATGTTCAAACGGGCGAAGACGTATTCCATTGTCACGATCGAGTCGGGGCGGATGTGGCGCACGAGACGGCCTGCCGGCGGGATGTCTGGATCGATCGCAGGCTTGCCGACCAGTCCGGCATAGGACGAGGCCTTGCAGGCGTCGGCTTGTTCGGGCGGCAACACGGCGGCGTTGGCTGCGTCCGGCGTTTTAGGCGACGTCGTCGCGGCTGGCGTTGTCGTGCACGCGGCGGCGGCGGCAAAGGCCAGGAGGACGAAACCTCGTTTCATGACGGCGCCCTTCAAATGAAACGCCCGCGACGGGCGCCGCGGGCGCTTAAGCTTACGCGAGATCGTAGATCAGCCGCAGCGGAGGCCCGTGATCGTGCCGGCTGCATCGACGTCGACATTCAGGCGTGTGGCCTGGAAATCCATCGTAACTTGATCGCCGGGCTTGATGATGCGGACGGTGGCGCCGGCTGGTGGGACCCCCGGGTCGGCGGCTGGCTTGCCGACCAGCGCGGCGTACTGCGCCATGTTGCAGGTGTCGGCTAGAGCCGGGTCGCTTGCCGGCGGGGTTGTCGGCGCGACCGTTTCAGGCATGGCCGGAGTTTCGGCCGCGGGGGCAGCTGGGGCTGCGGGCGGGGGGTCGGCCGCCGGGGAGCACGCCATCAGCGCGATACCGGCGACAAGTGCGAGGAATGTGTTTTTCATGCGCAGGAGAGTAGGGCGCCGCCATGCGCCTTCAAGTGAACCGTCAGTTAGTCTGTGTCTTTCCCGCAATGAAGTGCGGATTGCCGCATGGTCAGTTCGGCGGCGCGGCGCACGATCCGAGAATTGCAGATTGCAGGATGGCCTCCGCGCCTCCGATCGGCAGCTTTTGCAGCCTCGAGGGCTCGCCCTGTTCGAGATAGATCGCGACCGGCGGAAGCTTCTGGGTCACGCAATATTCTTCACGGTGAGTGTCCGCGATTTTGGTGCCGATATCGCTGGTGACGATGAGTTCGCCATGGCCGGGACCGAGCTTGGACGTGATGGCGGTCATGACGCCGCGAATTTCTTCCAGGCGTTGCAGATAGCTCTCATCGGTCGACAGGCGCAGCACTTCGGCGCCGGCGGGATATTCGGGACGTGATCCCGCTGCGGGCTTCTCCGCCGTCAGTGGAATGACCGTGTCGAGTTCGGTCGTTCCATCCGCCTTGACTGTGACGTGCGCGCCAAAAGGTCCGTTAGCGGACACGCCAGGCGGCAGGACCCAGACGAGATGCTGTTTCGTTGCGTCGAAGGTGGCGATCACGTCTTCGAAGGTCAGCTCGGCGGACGGCGCAGCGGCGGGCTTTGTCTCCGGCGTGATGGCCACTTCAGGCTTCGCCGGATCGCCACAGGCCGCGAGAAGCAGGGCCGAAGCGATGGCGGCGGATATGATCCTGATCATCGTTCGGTTCTTCCGCTGCAAAGTCGCAAGGTCGCTGTCGGCCGCTTAGCGGGGAGACAGCACCATCACCATCTGGCGGCCTTCGAGCCTCGGTTCGGACTCGACCTTCGCCACGTCGGCGAATTCAGCCTTCACCTTGGTCAGCAATTCCATGCCGAGATGCTGGTGCGCCATTTCGCGGCCGCGGAAGCGCATGGTGATCTTCACCTTGTCGCCTTCCTCGAAGAAGCGGCGGATCGAACGGCCCTTCACTTCATAGTCGTGCTTGTCGATGTTCGGACGAAGCTTGATTTCTTTGAGGTCAGCCGATTTCTGCTTCTTGCGCGCTTCGGCTTTCTTCTTCTGCTCGGCAAAGCGCTGCTTGCCGTAGTCCGAAATCTTCACGACGGGCGGCTCGTTGTCCGGCGCGACCATGACCAGATCCAGCCCGGCTTCGCGGGCGGCGTCGAGCGCGGCGTCGAGCGGCACCTCGCCCTGTTTCTCGCCTTTTTCGTCGATCAGCAGGACGCGCGGTGCGCGGATTTCCTCGTTGATCTGCGGGCCTTCTTTCTTCGGCGATTGGGCCGCTTGCGGACGCTGCGCGATGGTCGTTCTCCTTGGTGGCTTACAAGCGCGGACTTATGCCCGAACTCGCGGAAATGTTCAAGAATCGGAGCTTTGGGTCAGTTCCGTGCTGGTTTCAGCCGGCTGATCGAGCTCGGAAGGGGTGTTCGCCGCAGGCAGCTGGACCCGGGGCGGCGCCACTATGTTGGGCGGCAGGACGCCCAATCCAATGGCCGCCCGCTTCACATCATCGACGCTGATTGCGTCCAGCGACCCGGCATGGAGGACCATCATTGGACCGCCGCGCGGTGCGGCGCGGCCGAGCCGGGTCTTGGGGCTCCAGACGCTCTGGAGCTCCCGGGCCATGTCGTCATTCCACTCCTGGGCGAACAGGCAGACGCCGGGCGTCTTGGCCGCAGCGGCAAGGTGCATCGGGCCGGTGTCGCCGCCCAGCGCGAAAACCGCACGCTCGGACAGGGTCGCGAGCTGGAACAGGTCAGTCCGGCCCACCAGGCTCTTTGTTCGCGGCGCCATCTTCATGATCTGCGTGCCGATATCGCCTTCGGCCTTCGTTCCGATCACGACAGGCGTAATTCCGGCGTCGGCGACCCAAGTTGCAATCTTGGCGAAGCGATCGACGGGCCAGCGCTTCTCGGGATGGTCAGCCGACGACCCCGGGATGAGCAGCATGTAAGGGCCGGACAGGCTGAAGAATTCCGGCTGAAAGCGCGGCGGGTCTCGGAAAGCCGGACGGATCCAGTCGAGGCTGGGCGAGACGTCCTGTCCGATGATCCAGCCTGTCGGGTCGCCCGGCGGCTTGGGGCTCAGCCCGGCATGCAGCAGCTGTTCGGCCAGCCGGTCGAAATTGTGCATCTCGCCGCGGTTCTCGTTCATGTGCTGGTGCGACGCGCCCTTGGCGGCGCCGGACCACAGCGGCTTCTTGCCGGACAGGCCAAGGAAGTATTGGGCGGTCCGATCGTTGTTCTGGAAATCGTAGACCATGTCGTATCCGGCCGACCGCAGGCGGCGGATGAGATCGGCCTTGCCCTTCAGGTCCTTCGGACGCCCATCAGCCTCGACGATATCGAAATACGGACACGCCTTGGCGAACGCCTCATAGGGCTCCGTCGTCAGCAGCGTGATCCGCGCCGACGGGTGGGTTGCGCGAACGACCCGCATTGCGCCCAGCGCCTGCATGAAATCGCCCATCGCGCCAAGCTTGATCACCAGAACGCGCCGAAGCGTGTCGCCGGGATTGGGAGGCGGTGTGTACGCTGAACTCGTCATGAAGGCCGACCCATCAGCCTGTCATAGACCGCCAGCGTCGCTTGCTGAAGCGCCGCCGTGGTGAAGTTTTGCCGGACACGCAGCTGGGCCGCATCACCCATCAGTTTCCGGCCCTCCCGCCCGCGGTTGAGCAGGTTCGCCATGGTCGTCGCCAGCGTTTCAGGAGCCTTAGGCGGAACCACGAAGCCGGTCTGGCCGTCGACAATGATCTCGCCCTGCGCCCCGATGCTGGAGCCGATCACTGGCACGGCCATGGCCCCGGCTTCCGCCGCAACCCGTCCGAACGCCTCCGGCTCGTTGGACGGTGCGATGACGATATCGGCGAGGGCGAAGGCAGCTGGCATGTCGTCACAATGCCCCACGATGGTGATCCTGTCGTCAAGCTCGTGTTGTGCGATCAGCAGCTCGAGTTCCTGCAGATATCCATGGCGGCCCTGGGCGTCTCCAGCGAAAATCATGCGCCAGGGCGGGGCGTTCATGGCTCTCAACCGATCCGCGGCCGCAATGGCTTCGCGGTGGCCTTTCCATCCCGTCATCCGGGCCGGAAGAAGGATGACGGCGTCGGTATTATCAGCCGGCAATCGCCACGCCTTGGCCAGCGCCGCCTTGCGGGCAGGCAGAATTGCATCCGGGGAGAACCTGCCGATATCGACGCCCCGGTGGATGGTGACGATCCGATCTGCCGCCTGGGGATGTTCTTTCCGCACATGCGCCGCAGTGAACTGGGAATTGGCGATCACCACATCGCCGCGGGCCATGACCGAATTGTAGAAGCGCTTGAGCGGGTTTCCGGCGTTGTAGACGCCGTGATAGGTCGTCACAAACGGCTTCTTCATCCGCCGCGCCGCCCAAAGCGCGCTCCACGCGGGTGCGCGCGAGCGGGCGTGAACGAGATCGACCTTACGCCTGGCGATGATCTTGGCGATGATCGAGGCATTGCCGTTGATCGCGATCGGGTTCTTGGTCGCCAGCCTGTCGATCCGGATCAGTTCGGCCCCGGCGCGCGTCAGTTCGCCTTCCAGCCGCCCGCCGACGCTGGCGACCAGCGCGGTCGCCCCACAGGCCCGAAGCGCTTCGGCGACTTCGATGGTCGTGCGTTCCGCGCCGCCCGCCGAGAGATGGGGGATGACTTGCAGGATTGTCCTCCCCGTTAGCGCCAAAGGCTGAGTCTCTCCCGATTTTCCACGACGGGAGACCGATAGTCGCTTTTCAGTCCGCCGCAAACCGATCAAAAGCGGGGAATGGAGAGCGACGCTGCGGAATATCTTGAGCATCAGGGCGTGCGAATCGCTTTTCGCCGGACCGTCGGTGAAAGCGGGAAGGCGGGCCTTGTCTGGCTGGGCGGGTTTCATTCCGACATGCTGGGCGAGAAGGCGACTACGCTGCATGACAGCGCGGCCCGGGCCGGTCGCTCCTTTGTGCGCTTCGACTATCTCGGTCATGGCGAAAGCGGTGGACGCTTCGAGGACGGTACGATCGGTCGATGGCTTTCTGATGCGTTGGCGGTCGTCGATGGCCTGACGGAAGGACCGCTGGTTGTGGTCGGCTCGTCGATGGGCGGGTGGATGGCGCTGCTTGCGGCGCTGGCGCGTCCGGAGCGGATCAAGGCGTTGGTATTGCTCGCGCCTGCGCCGGATTTCACCGACAAGCTGATGTGGGCCTCGTTCGACGACAGCCAGAAGCGGCAGATACGCGAAGACGGTTTCTGGGCGCGGCCTTCGCCCTATGACGCCGCTGGCTATCCGATCACCCGTGAGCTGATTGAGGAAGGCCGGAAGTGGAATGTGCTGGATGGCGAGATCGCGCTCGATCTTCCCGTGCGCATCCTGCATGGCGGATTGGATGGGGATGTGCCGTGGACGCATTCGCTTGATCTAGCCGACAAGCTCCGCTCGAAGGATGTGGTCTGGACGCTGATCAAGGATGGCGATCACCGGCTGTCGCGGCCGCAGGATATTGCGCGGATGGTGGCGAGCGTGCTGGCGACGGCAGATCAGGTCGACGCGGCGCGCTCGGCTTGAAGGCAGTCGAGCAAACCCTCACGATAGGTCGGGAAGCGCGGGCGCCAGCCGAGCGCCGCTTTGGCCTTGGCGTTCGAAACGCGCTTGCACTCGGCGTAGAAGCGTTGCGCGGCAGGTGAGAGATTGGCGTCTTCGAATGCGATCGCAGGCGGCGGTTCGATGTTGAGGAGCTGCGCTGCGTAGGCCAGCACCTCGTCGGCGGGGGCGGGTTCGTCGTCGCAGATGTTGAAGATGTGCTCGGGCGAATTTTTCAACATTGCGAGGTGGAGAGCGCTGGCGATGTCGGCGACATGCGTGCGGGAGAAGACCTGGCCTGGTTTCACGATGCGGCGCGCGGAAGTTTCGCGGACGCGGTCGAGTTGCGAGCGGCCGGGGCCGTATATGCCGGGGAGGCGAAAGATGTTCGCGCCGGCGTTCAGCCACTGCTCCTCTGCGCGCGCGCGGTTGATGGCTTCGCGGCTTTGCGGACTGAGCGGGGTCTCTTCGAACGCCCAGCGCCCGCTAAGATCGCCATAGACGCCGGTGGTGGAAAGATAGCCGATCCACGACGCCGAAGCTGAACGATCCTCGAAGGCGCGGAAGACGCGGCAGCCGGCTTCGTCGGGCGGGATGGAGATCAGCCAGGCTGCTCCCTCGGAGGGAGCGGGATCAGGGCCAGGCCAGAGCGAAATGGCCCAGCCTTGTGATCTCAAGGGCGCCGCCGAGGCGGCGCTGCGGACTGTGCCGGAAGCGCTGACGCCATCGCTTCTCAATAGACGCGCCAAGTCGGTTGCGACAAAGCCGAAGCCGAATGCGAAGAGCTGCGTTGGGAGCATGTTCTTGCCGTATTGATGCGCTAGGGCTTATGGCCCCGCAAGACATGGCTGACCAGCCATGTCGCCTCAACGGACCCTGCCCATGCGATCTGTGCTTGTGTTGGCCTTGCTGCTTGCCGCCGCCCCGTCTGCCTTCGCGCAGACCGAGGAGGAGCGGCTGGAACAGTGCATCGCCAAGATCGATGTGGACGCCGACGCCGCCTATCAGGACGGGTTGACCTGGCTGGCGAAGGGCAATCGCCCGGCGGCGCGGCATTGCACGGCGCTGGCCCTGATCGCGCTGGGGCAGGAGGCGGAAGGCGCCGCGCGTCTCGAGGAGCTCGCCAACGCGCCGGATGCCGGCGGGCTGGACGAGCGCGGCATCTATCTCGCACAATCGGGCAATGCCTGGCTGATGGCCGGAATGCCGGATGAAGCGATCGTCACGCTGACCAACGCGATGAAGCTGCGGCCTGAGGATGGCGAACTCTACAAGGATCGTGCGCGCGCCCTGATGCTGCAGAAGAAGTGGCAGGAGGCGGGCAAGGATCTCGACGTCGCGATTGAGCTCCAGGCCGGCAATGCCGAGGCGTTTCGCATGCGTGGCCATGCGCTGCTCAAGCTCGACAGGCTCGATGACGCCTGGCGGGATGTCGAGACGGCGATGCGGCTGGCGCCGAAGGACATCGACGTGATCGTACTGCGCGGCGACGTGCGCGAGGCGATGCGTCTGGCCGGCAAGGATGATCCGGTTGGCCTTGATGCTGTCGAGGCGCCGACCAGACGGATCGTCGGGAATTAGGGTTTTAGACATCGGTGCGGCCGGGAGTGAGCCCATAGGCGCAATCCCTCGATCACACGGGGCGCAATCGCCCTGCGGGAGGCTTAGAGCTCTGGCCCGGATAGAGGATTGGGGGACGTGGGGGGCGCGCCCCGCTGATGGGCTGGCGCTTCAAGGCGGCCCTAGCGCTCGTCAAAGAGAAACGCGATTCATCCCTCGACGCTGCGCGTCGCCCCCCGCAATCGCTTCTCGCCAGCTGGATCACGAAGATCTTTCACCTCTTGGATCGCCAAGATCGTCGGCGGAAAGGTCGGGCTGGTCATCGCCCGACCCTCTGCGCCATGCTTGCCCGTCTCAGCGATAAGGGACCTGGCGCTTTTCCTCGCATTGGCTTTATGGACGACAGTCTTCGGGAGGACCCAACCGCTCGATCGCATCGCCCCTCGCGCCGTTGAACATCGCGACAGGCCTTCATGCGGGGGCGATGACGCGCTATCGCATGGGGCGTGCAGGTGGGGATGAGCGGGGCTCTATCCCCCACCTGCTTTCGCGCTTGGGCGTTGAGACTGTTGGGAACGACACTCTGCGGCCGGATTTCGATCGCGCGGAATTGCTGCAGATGGCGCCTCGCTCGCGGTGGTGAGCGCGCTATGGACCGACCACGCATTTATCCAGGCCGTCGCGGCGGACCATGCCCATGAGGGACTGGATCTTGGTGTTGCGGCGGCCGGTGGCGTAGTCGCCGTTGATCTTCCAGCGGTTGGGGCTTGGCAACACTGCGGCGAGGGCCGCGGCCTGGCGAGGGCTGAGGTTTTTTGCAGAGACGCCGAAGCGTTCCTGCGCCGCGGCTTCGGCGCCGAAGATCCCGTCGCCCCATTCAGCGACGTTGAGATAGATCTCCATGATGCGGGGCTTCGACCACATCCATTCGGCAAGCACGGTGAAGTAGGCTTCGGCGCCTTTGCGCACCCAGCCGCCGCCATTCCACAAGAAGACGTTCTTGGCGGTCTGCTGCGAGATGGTGGAGGCGCCGCGCAGGTCGCCGCCGTTTTCGGCCGCCTGCATCGCCTTCTGGATTTCCTTCACATCGAAGCCATCGTGCGTACAGAAGTTCTGGTCTTCGGCTGCGATCACCGCACGCACGAGGTGGGGCGAGATGTCCTTGAGGTCGACCCAGGTCGAGCGGACCTCGACGCCCTTCATGGCGACGCCGGCCATGTTGAAAGTGGGAGGCGGTCGGGTCCAGCCGATAGTGAAGACGGCGAGCAGGCTGAGAACGAGAAAGCCGCCGACGGCGATCGAGGTCCATTTCAGGAAGCCGACAAGCATGACGCGCCAGAGCGGCTTTTCGAGCGTGTAGGGATCGCCCTGCGCGGTCATGCCTGCGCGCCAGCGGCCGAGCATGCCGCCCTTGCTGGGCGGAGCTTCGCTGCTTACGGCTTCGGAAACTGTCTCGTCGCGCGCCGCGCCGGGGGCGTTGTCTGGATCAGGCGTTTCGTTCTGGTCCAGCATCCCACTCCTCACATACACCGGGATCGGATTCGACGTGGCGTCGGCTACGGCGTTCAGCTTCGAAGGCGGTTGGAGACACAGACCCCAGAGCCCAGACGGCTGCACCGCGCACCAGCGGCGAAGCGTCTTCCAGCCTCTGGATACACAACTCGGCGAGTCGCGTCTTCTCCGTTTTTTGGCCGGAGTTTCCGATCGCGATCATGACATTTCGGACAAACCTGTCCCGCCCGATGCGCTTGATCGGAGAGCCGGCAAAAACTTCGCGGAAAGCAGCGTCATCGAGTTGCGCAAGGTCAGCCAGCAAGGGCGATGTCAGTTCGGCCCTGGGATGAAAGGCCGCATCCCGGGCGACGCTGGCGAACTTGTTCCACGGGCAGACGGCGAGGCAGTCGTCGCAGCCATAGATGCGATTGCCCATGGCGCGCCTGAATTCGCGCGGGATCGGCGTTTTCGTTTCGATGGTGAGATAGGAAATGCAGCGGCGCGCATCGAGTTGGTAAGGCGCGGGGAAGGCGCGGGTGGGGCAGATGTCGAGACAGGCGGTGCACGCGCCGCATGTGTCATCCGCCGACGGATCGGGCGTGAGTTCGGCGTCCGTGAGCATGACGCCAAGGAAGAGCCATGAACCGTGATCGCGGCTGACGAGATTGGTGTGCTTGCCTTGCCAGCCCAGCCCCGCGCGATGGGCCAGCGGCTTTTCCATCAGCGGGGCGGTGTCGACGAAGATCTTCACGTCGTGGCCGGTGGTGGTCGCGAAGGTCGAGGCCAGCTGTTTGAGGCGGCGCTTCATCAGGTCGTGGTAGTCGGCATTCTGGGCGTAGACCGAGATGGCGGCGTGTTCGGGTCGGGTGAGCGTTTCAAGCGGGTCGTGCTTGGGGCCGTAATTGAGGCCGACGACGAGGGCTGACTTGGCGGCGGGCCACATGACGGTCGGGTGGCTGCGGCGCGCGAGCGTCTCTTCCATCCAGCCCATCTCGCCGTGCCGGCCGGCCGCCACGAAATCGGACAGGTGGGCGCCTGCCGTCCAGGCGGCGTCGGCGCGGGCGATACGGGCGGCGTCGAAGCCCGCCTCCCGGGCAAATAGCTTGAGTTGATCCTCGACGGTGGACATGTGGCGGTGTTTATCATGCTCTACGGATTGGGCTTTCCCTTTCGACGCCTAATTTTTAGGCAGGGATGCCTGCGGCCGGAAAGGGTCAGGCCGGATGCCTTCACAGGGCCCCGCGTCCGGCTAGGACTGGGGTGGCATGTATAACGAGATGTTCGCAGACGACCGGTTGGTCCGGGGCCCCTATGAAAAGGTGGCCGAATGGATCAATGCGGCAGGGGTGGATTTGCTGAAGCTTCGCCAGAGCGAGGCTGAGGCGATATTCCGCAAGATCGGGATCACCTTCGCGGTCTATGGCGAGGGCGGGGACCCGGAGCGGCTGATTCCGTTCGATCTTATCCCGCGGGTGTTCGGGGCGAGCGAATGGCGCAAGCTTTCGCGGGGGATCAAGCAGCGGTCACGGGCGCTGAATGCGTTTCTCTATGACGTCTATCACCGTGGTGAGATCCTGCGGGCGGGAATCATTCCCGAAGAGCTGGTCTACCAGAACGAGGCCTTCCTGCCGGACATGATCGGCGTTGATCCGCCGGGCAGGGTCTACAGCCACATTGTCGGCGTCGACATCGTGCGGACGGATGGCGACAAGTTCCAGGTGCTGGAGGACAATTGCCGGACGCCGTCGGGCGTTTCCTACATGCTCGAGAACCGCGAGATCATGATGCGGATGTTCCCGCAGCTGTTCCATGCGGGGATCGTCGAGAGCGTCGACAGCTATCCGAGCATGCTGAAGAAGACGCTGGAGGAAGTTGCGCCGATCAAGTGCGATGATGATCCGACCGTCGTTCTGCTGACACCGGGGTCGCTGAATTCGGCCTACTACGAGCACTCCTTCCTGGCCGACCTGATGGGGATCGAGCTGGTGGAGCCGCAGGATCTGTTCATCGACAACGGGCTGTGCTGGATGCGCACGACGCGCGGGCCGCAGCGGGTCGATGTGATCTACCGGCGGATCGACGACACCTATATCGATCCGCTGGCGTTCAAGGCGGATTCGCTGCTGGGCGTGCCGGGGCTTTTCGACGTCTATCGTTCGGGCGGCGTGACGCTGTGTTCGGCGCCGGGAGCGGGCGTGGCGGACGACAAGGCGATCTATGTCTTCGTGCCGGACATGATCAAATTCTATCTCGGCGAGAAGCCGATCCTCGAGAATGTGCAGACCTGGCGCTGTTCGGCGCCGGATGATTGCAAGTATGTGCTGGAGAACCTGAAGGACCTGGTGGTGAAGCGGGTTCATGGCTCGGGTGGTTACGGCATGCTGATCGGGCCGCACGCGACCAAGAAGGAAGTCGATGCCTTCCGCGCCAAGATCAAGGCGAACCCGTCGGAGTTCATCGCCCAGCCAACGCTGGATCTTTCGACCGCGCCGATCCTTGGCGAGGCTGGAATTGAAGATCGTCACGTGGACTTCCGTCCATACTGCCTGGTCGGCAAGGATATCCGGCTGACGCCGGGGGGGCTTACGCGTGTTGCTCTCAAAAAAGGCTCGCTCGTCGTGAACTCGTCGCAGGGCGGCGGGGTCAAGGACACGTGGATTTTGGCGGATTGATGCGATGCTGAGCCGTACCGCAGAGAACCTGTTCTGGATGGGCCGCTACATGGAGCGTGCGGATGCGACCGCACGCCTGATCGAGATGGGCTATCGCATGGCGATGCTGCCCGGCTCGAACGAGCTGGAGGAGTGGCGGTCGGTGGCGGCGGCGTCGGGCTCGGCGCCGGATATTGCCGAGGCGACGAAGTTGAACGCCGGCTCGGTGGTGCAGCGGCTGCTGCTTGATCCGGACAATGCGTCCTCGATCCGGTCGTGCCTGACATCGGCGCGGGCCAATGGGCGGGCGATCCGCACGGCCCTGACGCAGGACATGTGGGAGGCGCTCAACGATGGCTGGCGCAGCCTGGGCCAGATGGACGCCGAGACGGCGCTGAAGAACCTGCCGACGCTGCTGGAATGGACCAAGAACCGGACGGCGGCGTTCCGGGGAGCATCCGAAATCTCGCTGCTGCGCAATGACGGCTATTTCTTCCTGCGCATGGGAGGCCTGATCGAGCGGGCCGACATGACGCTGCGTCTGCTGGATGTGAAATACTATGTGCTGCTGCCCGAAACCGACGTGGTCGGCGGCGGACGCGATTATCACCAGTGGACAAGCGTGCTGCGCGCGACATCGGCGCTGCGCGCGTATCACCACGTCTATAAGGGCGATTACACGCCGTGGGGTATCGCCGACTTCCTGATCCTCAATGGCACATTCCCGCGGTCGGTTTCGTACTGCTATCGCGCGATCAAGCGCTTCCTCGACGATCTGGGCGAACTCTATGGCGAGAACAGCCCGCCGCAGTCGATCGCGGGCGAGATGGTCGAGCGGCTGGACACGCTCGAAATCGAGGAGTTGTTCCAGAGCGGGCTGCACCAGTTCATCTCTGATGCGATCGGCACGACGCGGCGCCTGTCGTACGAGATCAGCAAAGCGTATCACTTCTAGGATCTCATGCGTCTCACAGTCCGCCACGCCACGACCTACACCTACGAGCCGCCCGCAGACCGGTGCGCGCTGCGGTTGCGGCTCTATCCGTCCGTGTTCGCCAGCCAGCGCGTGCTGACATGGACCGTGAGCGTCAATGGTCAGACCATCCCCGCGCTGATGACGACGGCAAGCGGTGATCGCGAGTCGATCTGGACGAACACGGGCGCGGGCGCGGAAGTCGCCATCGTCGCTGAAGGCGAGGTCGAGACGGAAGACACGGCCGGCGTGGTGCGCGGTCTCAAGGATGCGATAAGGCCGCAAGTCTATCTACGGCCGACGCCGCTGACAGAAGCCGACAAGAAGATCGAGGCGCTGGCCGGGGCTGTCACGGGCGTGAAACCGCTCGAGCGCATGCATGCGCTGTTCAACGCCGTCGCCGATGCGATCGAATACAAACCGGCCTCGACCACATCCTCCACGACCGCCGCGCAGGCGCTGAAGGCGGGACGAGGCGTCTGCCAGGACCATGCGCACGTCTTCATCAGCGCAGCGCGCTGCTTGCGGGTGCCGGCGCGCTATGTCGTCGGATACCTGCTCGCCCAGGACACGAAACTCACGGAAACCCATGCCTGGGCCGAGGCGTGGGTGCCTGAGATCGGCTGGGTCGGGTTTGATTCTGCCAATCGTCTGTGCCCGACGGATCGCTATGTCCGGCTGGGCAGCGGGCTAGATGCCGCCGAAGCCGCGCCGATCCGCGGAAACGTTTCTGGAAACCATGAGGAGCGGCTTAGCGCCTCGGTCGACATCAGCCCGACGGCGGGCCAAAGTCAGAGCCAGAATCAGGGTGAGATCCAGAGCCAGACGCAACAGTAGCTGGCGCAGGATATCAGGGGACGGACCGACGGCCGGGGAATTGGGACGGACATGACTTATTGCGTTGGCCTCAAGCTGAAGGCTGGCCTCGTCCTGCTTTCGGACACACGCACAAATGCGGGCGTCGACAACGTCGCGCGCTTCCGCAAGATGTTTGTGTTCGAGGAGCCGGGCGAACGCGTTGTCGCGCTGATGACGGCGGGCAATCTCGGCATCACGCAGGGCGTCGTCACCCACCTGACGCAGGCGGTGAAGCAGAGCCGTATCGATCCTGAAATCGAAAGCCTGATGACGTGCGACACGCTCTATCGCGGCGCGCAGCTGGTCGGCGAGGCGATGCGTGAAGTTCAGAAGCGCGACCGGGCGGAGATCGAGGCGCAGGGGTCTGCCGCTGACGCCACTGTCATCATGGCGGGGCAGAGGAAGGGCGGGGAGCTGCGCCTGTTTCTGGTTTACACTGCCGGCAATTTCATCGAGGCGGGCGAGGATACGCCCTACATGCAGATCGGCGAGCACAAGTATGGCAAACCGATCCTTGACCGCGTGATCCGCCCCGACACGACGATCGAGGAGGCGGTCAAAGCCGCGCTGGTCAGCATGGATTCGACCGTGCGCTCAAACCTCTCGGTTGGCATGCCCCTCGATCTCTGCGTGATCCCGGCGGGGGAGTTCAGGGCCAAGTCGCAGCGTATCGAAAGCGATCACAAGGAATTCCGCCAGATCAGCGATTCATGGGCCGCCTCGCTTCGTGCGGCCTTCCACGCCTTGCCGGTCGTGAAGATCTGACAACCCGGCAGCTGGCGCGGCCATTGCACATCGGCGGGGTTAACGCCGTAATGGCGGCCGGGATCTGGTAACCATGAGCAATGTGGGCGTCTCAAAGCGGACGAATGCGTGGGTGCTGGGCATCGGCGCGACGATCCTGCTTGCCGCTTTTCTGGTCCGCCTCATCGGGATCGATGGGCGCTGGATGTGGTTCGATGAACTCCTGTCGGCGAGCTATATCACGCACGACATTCCTCAGACGCTGCTGGCCAACCTGCGCTTCGACGTTCATCCGCCGCTTTACTATCTGCAGCTCAATCTGTGGTCGATGTTTGGCGACAGCGATCTGTGGCTGATGCTGAATTCCGTGCTGTGGAGCGTGTTGGCGGTGGCGCTGCTGATGTGGCGGGTGCGCCGGCTTTACGATCTTCAGACGGCGTGGATCGCGGGCGTGCTGTTGGCGTTCGCCTCAGCCGCACTATTCTACGGCGACCAGGTGCGCATGTACGCCTTCCTCATGGTGGTGATGCTGTGGGCGTGGATCGCGATGGACGATTGGCTCAAGGCTGACCGCAACGGCCGGTTTCCGTGGAAGGTCTCTCTAAATGTGATCGCCAGCCAGACGGCGGTGGTCTATTCGCACAGCGCCGGGATCGTGATGATTTCAGGGTGCGTGCTGTATGGCGCGGTTGAGCTTCTGCGCGCGGGCGATCTGCGGACGCGGATCTATTGGCTGGTGAGCGAGGCGTGTGTCGGCGTGCTTTCGCTCTATGCGTTGGCGCTGGCGGCGTTCCGCACGACGACCCATCCGGTGGCGCCGGGGATCGATGATTTCATCAATACGTGGCGCTTCCTTGCGGCCGGCGAGCTTGGCCCGCAGGCGATCGGCGTCGTGATGGGCTTTGTGCTGCTGGGCGCTCTGGTCTGGCTGGGCGTCACGCAGCGCGACAAGCGGGTTGGCATACTGACGCTGGTGTTTGCGCCGCTTCTGGCGTCCGGCGTTGTTTCGTATGTGAAGCCGATCTGGCTCGATCGCATCTTCGTGCCGGTCGTGCCGTTCCTCTGCCTGTATGTCGCGCTGTTCGGGGCCTCGTTGCTCAAGACGAAGCGCATCACCGCCATTGCAATCGCGGCGAGTGTTGCGGCGCTATGGGTGGGCGTTGGAACCTGGGGGCAGGCGGTGCGCCATAAGGGCGATGGCTACAAGCCGGCGGCGGCGTATGTGCGCGAGATCGCGAAGCCGGGTGACACGGTGCTGGTCGACGGCGATTTCAGCTACTGGTGTTTCATGTGGTATTTCGCCGGGCGCCATTGGGGCTACCCGCAGGAAGCCATCATCATCCTGCCGAAATGGCAGGCGCTGGCTGACAAGGTCGGGCCGGACATGGCGCACCTGCTCGGCTTCAACGAACAGAAGCGCAATGTTGATGTCGGCGGCGTCAACGCGCTGATGTGGGATCGGGAGGCCCCGGTTGCGATCAATACGCACACAGTGCTGGCCGTGCGTGGCAAGGCTGCAGAGCCGCTCAACCTGCCGGGCTTCACGCTGGCGGACACGCATGCCGAGCATGATCTGCTCGTCGAGACGTGGCGTAAAGCCGTCGCGCCCTGATCAGGTCCGCGGTCCCAGCCAGGTCTCGCGCGCAGACGGATCGACCACAGCCATGCCCTTGCCCTCCGCAGCGCGGACAGGGAGGGACGCCCAGTCGAAATCATCGAGCGCCTTCAGATTGACGCTGAAATGGTCCGGCATCGAGCGCTTGCGATGGAATGTGTAGATGCCGCACTCCAAGCAGAAGTAATGCTTCGCGATGCGGGCGTTCCATTGGTAGAGGCCGAGCTTGTGCTCGCCGGCCGTGATCTTCAGCTGGCTTTCGTGGACGGCCGCCATAAGCGCGTTTTTCTTCGTGCATAGGCTGCAATCGCAGGTGTAGGCGTCTGAAATATCCGCCTCGAGCGTGAAGCGAACGGCGCCGCAATGACAGGAGCCGTGATAGGTCGGCATTGGCGTGTTTCCTTCCTTGGCCGGCTTGGACTAGTCTTCCACCGTTATCGGACCGGCGGCCCGCGAAGGGACCTGCCGAAAGGGAGGACACCGCATGGGACTGGATCTGGATCTTGCGACACTTGCCGGCATGGCCGGGCTTGGTGGAAGCGCCATTGCGGGCCTGACAACGGCCTTCTTCTTCAGGGGGCTGATCACGCGGATCATCTCTCAGATCATTTTTACGACGATCCTGTCGTTCGTCGGCTTCGTCGCGCTGTTCCATGCGCTTGGCTTCCAGATCATTCCGCCAAAGCAGATCGCGGGAATCAACATTCCGGGCTCGAGCAACTTCTCCGCGCAGAGCGCGCCCGTCGCGCCCGTGGAGCCGGGCGGCTATGTGATCAAGTCGCCCTGGTCGCAGGAAAAGCCCGAGTAGCGGTCTCTTCTACTCGGCCGCCTTCAGCTCCAGCGGGGCTGCGAGGCGGCTGAGGGATTCCTTCGGCACGACGTGGACGAAGTTGCGCAGTTCGAGCGCCCAGTTGTCCAGGATCATCTTGGCGTGCTGGGAGCCTGTGCGCTTCACATGCTCTTCAATCAGGGTGCGGAGCACATTGCTCCAGTGATCGGTGACCACCGGCGCCCAGATGATCGTCTCCGGGTTCGCCATCGTCTTGAAGCGCCGAGCGGGATCATAGAGGAACGCCATGCCGCCGGTCATGCCGGCGCCGAAGTTTTCGCCGACCGCGCCGAGGATCACGGCTGCGCCGCCGGTCATGTACTCGCAGCCGTTCGAGCCGCAGCCTTCGACGACGACCGTTGCCCCGGAGTTGCGCACGGCGAAGCGTTCGCCGGCCTGGCCCGCCGCGAACAGCTTGCCTGACGTGGCGCCGTAGAGGACCGTGTTGCCGATGATCGTGTTGTCCCTCGCCGTGTATTTGGCGGTGGAGGGCGGCTTGACGATGATGGTCGCGCCCGAGAGGCCCTTGCCGACATAGTCGTTGGCGTCGCCGATGACTTCGAGCGTCAGACCCTTGACGCCGAACGCGCCGAGCGACTGGCCGCACGAGCCTTCGAGCGTCACCCACAGGCGATCTTCAGGAAGACCATCCATGCCGTACTCGCGCACAATATGCGAGGACGCGCGCGTGCCGATGGCGCGCTGCACGTTGCGGACGTGATAGTCGAGCTGCATCTTCTCGCCGCGTTCGAAGAAGGCGGCGGCGTCGCGCAGGATCTGCGTGTCCAGCGCATCGGGTACTTCGTTGCGATACGTCGGCTTGTAGGTGACGCGCGCTTCCGGATCGGCGCGGACCAGCAGGGGCGACAGGTCGAGGTCGTCCAGCATGGCCGAGCCGCGCGAGACCTGATGGAGCAGGTCCGTGCGTCCGATGATTTCGTCGAGCCGGGTGAAGCCCAGCTCGGCGAGAATTTCACGCACTTCTTCCGCGACGAAAGTCATAAGGTTGACGACCTTGTCGGCAGTGCCCGTGAACTTGGCGCGCAGGCGTTCGTCCTGCGTGCAGACGCCGACGGGGCAGGTGTTGGAATGGCACTGGCGCACCATGATGCAGCCCATCGCCAGCAAGCTGGCCGTGCCGATGCCGTACTCTTCCGCGCCAAGCATTGCGGCCATCACGATGTCGCGGCCCGTGCGAAGACCGCCATCGGTGCGCAGCGTGATCTGGTCGCGCAGGTTGTTGAGCGTCAGGACGTGGTGCGCTTCGGCTAGGCCGATTTCCCAAGGCAGGCCTGCGAACTTGATCGAGGATTGCGGCGAAGCGCCCGTGCCTCCGACGTGGCCGGCGATCAGGATGACGTCGGCTTTTGCTTTCGCCACGCCCGCCGCGATCGTGCCGACGCCGGAGCGCGAGACGAGTTTCACGCAGACGCGGCAATCCGGGTTGATCTGCTTCAGGTCGTAGATGAGCTGGGCCAGGTCTTCGATCGAATAAATATCGTGGTGCGGCGGGGGCGAGATCAGCATCACGCCAGGCGTCGCGTAGCGGTTGCGGGCGATGAACTCGGTGACCTTGAAGCCGGGCAGCTGGCCGCCTTCGCCGGGCTTGGCGCCCTGCGCGACCTTGATTTCGAGTTCCTTGCAATTGTTGAGATATTCCGCTGTGACGCCGAAGCGGCCAGAGGCGACCTGCTTGATCATCGAGTTGGCGTTGTCGCCATTGGGCAGGGGCTTGTAGCGCTCGCGCACCTCGCCGCCTTCGCCCGAGACAGACTTCGCGCCGATGCGGTTCATCGCGATGTTGAGCGTGCCGTGCGCTTCCGGTCCAAGCGCGCCGAGCGACATGCCGGGTGTGACGAAGCGCTTGCGGATCTCATTGACCGACTGGACGTCATGCAGCGAAGCCGGCTTGGCCTGTGGCTTGAAGTCGAGCAGGTCGCGCAGCTGCACCATCTTCTTCCGCGCGTTCGCCATCTTCGAATATTTGCGGAAGGCGGCGTAGGAATTGGTGTCGCAAGCGTGCTGAAGCGCGTGGATGAGTTCGCCTGAGAGCACATGAGCGTCGCCGCTGGCGCGCAGGCGATAGAAGCCGCCGACCGGCAGGACGGCGACGGACGTGTTCCACGCCTTGGCGTGCAGCTCTATCGCCTTGCGCTGCAGGCCGGCAAGACCGATGCCCGAAATGCGGCTGGTCATGCCGGGGAAGTAGTCGGCCACGAGCGCGCGCGAGAGGCCGAGCGCTTCGAAATTGTAGCCGCCGCGATAGGATGAGATGACCGAGATGCCCATCTTTGACAGGATTTTGAGCAGGCCCGCCTCGATCGCCTTCTTGTAGTTGAGCACGATCTTGCCGAGCGGCTTGTCGCCGAACAGGCCCTTGGCGTGGCGATCTGCCAGCGTTTCCTGCGCCATGTAGGCGTTGACGCAGGTGGCGCCGACGCCGACGAGCACGGCGAAATAGTGCGTATCCATGCATTCGGCCGAGCGCACGGTGATCGAGCAGAATGTGCGAAGGCCGTGGCTGACCAGCCAGGAGTGAACGGCGCCAGCGGCGAGTATCATGGGAATACCGGCGCGTTCGGCGTTCTGGCCCTCATCTGTCAGGATGATGTGGCCGCGCCCGGACGAAACGGCGACGCGGGCTTCCTCGCGGATGCGCGCAATGGCGTCGCGCAGGGCGATGCCGGGCGAGCCGCTCGAGTCGATTGGGAAGGTGCAGTCGATCACCGCGACCTGCTCGCCGATCGTTTCCAGCATGCGCGTGTACATGCCGTTGGTGAGGACAGGGCTTTCCAGCACAAACACGTTAGTCTGCGTCGCATCTTCCGCGAGGATGTTGCCGAGATTCTTGAAGCGCGTGCGCAGCGACATAACACGCTCTTCGCGCAGCGGATCGATCGGCGGGTTGGTCACCTGCGCGAAATTCTGCCGGAAGAAATGCGACAGGGGGCGGTGATGGTCCGACAGGACGGCGAGGGGGCTGTCATCGCCCATTGAGCCGACGGCTTCCTTGCCGTCTTCCGCCATGGGCGAGAGGATCAGCTCAACGTCTTCCATCGTCATGCCCGCGGCATGCTGGCGGCGCAGGAATTCCTGCTTCTGGTTGTAGAGACGCGGCTCGGGTCCGGGGCCGATCTTCGGCTCCAGCTCGACCACGTTCGACAGCCATTCCTCGTAAGGGTGTTTTCCCGCGAGCGTGTCGATCAGCGACTTATGATCGTAGAATTTCCCCTCGCGCACATCGACGGCGATCATGCCGCCCGGGGGCACGCGGCCCTTACGGACGATGACTTCCTCGTCGATCGAGCACATGCCGGCTTCCGAGCCGACCGCCAGCACTCCGTCTTCGGTGAGCGCATAACGCATCGGGCGCAGGCCGTTGCGGTCCATGCCCGCAATCGCCCAGCGACCGTCGAACATGGCGAGCGCGGCGGGGCCGTCCCACGGCTCCATCACGGAGTTGGCGTAGGAATAGAGCGCCTGATGGCTGCGCGGCATGATCGCCTCGTCTTTCGACAAGGGTTCGGGCACGAGCAGCGTCTTGGCCATCGGGCCCGAGCGGCCGGCGCGCACGAGCAGTTCGAAAGCGTTGTCGAGCGCGGCGGAGTCAGACCCGCCCGGCTGGATCACGGGTTTCACATCGTCGCCGTGCTCGCCGAACACGTCCGAGACCATCTTGATCTCGTGGCTCTTCATCCAGTTGATGTTGCCCGAGATGGTGTTGATCTCGCCATTGTGCGCGAGCATGCGGAAGGGCTGGGCCAGCCGCCATTGCGGGAAGGTGTTGGTCGAATAGCGCTGGTGATAGATTGCGACCGCCGAAACGAAGCGCGGGTCTTTCAAGTCGAGATAGAAGCTGTCGATATCCTCGGCGAGGAACATGCCCTTGTAGATCAGGGCGCGTGACGAGAACGAACACAGATAGAGATCGAGGTTCGCCTCGCGTGCGCGCTTCTCGATGCGGCGACGGCAGACATAGAGCGCACGTTCCAGCTCCGGCGGATCGCGGCGCAGCTGGTCGGTGAAGAGGATCTGTTCGATCTCCGGCCGCGTGGCGTTGGCTTTCATGCCTATGACGGAGGTGTCGATCGGCGGCTGGCGCCAGCCATAGATATAGAAGCCGAAGCGCACGACTTCGGTCTCGATGATCGAGCGGGCCATTTCCTGCGCGGCGAGATCGGTTCGGGGCAGGAAGATCTGGCCAACGCAGACCTGCTTGTCGCCGCCGATGGCGTGGCCCATGCCGCGCACGGCGTCGCGGAAGAAATCCTGCGGAACATCGACGCGGATGCCGGCGCCGTCGCCGGTCTTGCCGTCGGCGTCGATGGCGCCGCGGTGGAAGACGGCTTTGAGGGCGCGGATCGCCATCTCGACGATCTCACGGCGGGGCGTGCCGTCGATCTGCGCGACGAGGCCGACGCCGCACGAGTCCTTCTCATCGGCGGGGTT